>Ga0208456_1000448_pt1 | contig 26212 bp, 18 predicted proteins | sample June2015DPH_4_10_2_FD_184691 | JGI IMG/M metagenome (GOLD analysis project Ga0208456, IMG submission 184691) | Peatland microbial communities from SPRUCE experiment site at the Marcell Experimental Forest, Minnesota, USA - June2015DPH_4_100... | ecosystem: Environmental > Terrestrial > Soil >... | reverse complement strand
GTGATGATGACCTTCATCCGAATGGAGGCCGACGGCCTCACCATCCTGCCCACTCACCGCCTCGTTCACAGCCTACCGGCTTTCAATTGGGCAGGGTTCTTATCCCAGGCCCGTTCGATCTTCGATGTGGAAGAGTTCGCGGACCAAAGCGACATCCACGACTGGGCCAAGCGCTTCCTTGAAACCCTGGCGCGAGCGGGGCGCGAAGGGCCGGCGTTCGGCGCTTACGCCGGACCCAGAAAGCTGGCCCTTCTCCGCCTGCGCAGCGACTTCAACTTGGACGGCGCCCTGAACGACCTTCCCCCAACCCTCCGCCGGCTCGACGTCATACTGCTGCACCGCCTGATTCTCCAGCAGATCCTCGGCATCGACCCTCAGGCTGTGCGCGAGGAAAAGAACCTGACCTATTGTCGGGGAATTTCCGCTGCGGCTGCGGAAGTTGCAGATGGCGAAGCGCAACTCTGCCTTCTGCTGAACCCCACTCCGGTGGAGGCGGTGCGAGACAACGCCCTGGCCGGACTGGCGCTTCCGCAGAAGTCCACCGACTTCTACCCCAAGCTACTCTCGGGACTCGCCATCTACTGGCTGGATAACCCGGCGGGACTGTAAAGGGCAGTCCGCAGGATTAGGTGGTCAGTTGTCCGTGGTCCGTCGTCAGTTGTAGAAGACGATGCCAACAGCGTATATCTTGTTGCCACGGACCACGGAGGACTGGCTGGTCCGTTGTCCGTCGTGAGAACTGCGTCTCGCTAGGCGCCATTTACAACGGACAACTGACCACTGACGACGGACGACTGCTCTTCAGGCGCCGAAGGAGGTTATAGCCTCTGCGACGCTATTGAACACTTCGAACACTGTGACAAGTTTAGTGATATTTAATTGCTCGTGAAACCTCTTAGTGAGGTTCGCCAGCTTCATGCCGGCTCCCTGGTTCTGCGAGGAAGTGTAGCCGGCGACCAGTGTGCCCAGGCCGGCGCTATCAATGTAGCTGACATTCCCAAGATCCAGCACCAGGCGCTTCTTTCCCTGGCCCAGGAGATCCTTGATCTTCGTGCGGAGTTGATTGCTCTCTTCGCCTAGCGTCACGCGCCCGGACAAATCCAGCACCGTAACCCCGCTGACTTCTTTCTCAACAATATGCAACGCCATAATCGGCCTCCTTGATATGCATCCTACAGTCCCCGCCCCCTGCAACTCGCTCGGGACTCGCTTGAGCGCCCCCCTTCGGGGCACAAACCTGGCTCATTGCGGTGTGACGGAAATCCCGAGCCGCGTTGCAGCACGGCCCTCAACGTAGTCCGGCCCTCCCGCAACGGTGCCAGGAAACTCCAGATTCTACAGAGGATTTTGGGAAAAGTAAATCAGCGCGCGGGCCGTCTCAGGATTAGCTGACGCGCGTGTGCAAAATCTCTTGACATCGCAGGCATCAATGCCACCGACGTCAGCAGCGAAATCTTGTTTACCAAGGGTTGGGGGAAGGAGAGGTGTTGCGAAAATGGGCTGGAATCCGGGGGTTGTCTCGGCTATGATGGCGCGGATCGCAGACCCTTGGGGGCGGCCCAGATAGAACATGGTTCAACCAACGTGCAGGCGGGCAAACCAGGTGTACAATCTTTGCCGTTTTCGAGGTCAAGAAGGAAATCTCGGTTAAAGCAACGTGGCAATTCACGCTGCACATTACGTACAGCAGGTGTTCGGCGGTCTCGCTGACTCGCTGGGATGGAGCTCTCCGCCAGGAGAAGACGCACGCCAGCGATCGCTGCGCGGGGCTCTGGTTCTCTTTGCTGCCGTGGGGGGCCAGGACGAGAAGCTTCAGCCCCAGGCTCGCGAACCGGCTTCCAAATGGACGGCAGACCGCTCCAGTGTGGATCCGGAAGTGGCCGGCTCAGTGCTGGTTGCGGCTGCACATGTGGGAGACCAGGAGCTCTTCGATCGCTATGCTGAAGCGAGTCTGGCGGATGTGCTCACAAGCATAAGCGCCTGCGCCCGCCGGCGAGGGTTACAAGCAAGCAGCTTGCGCGAGTACCTAACCACACAGTGAGCACTGCGCCGCAGTGCGATGGAGAACGAAAAAGTGGAATTGTTGAATCAGAGGCTCGACGGATTGTCCCGCCTGGTCGGCAACACGCCTCTCTTGGGAATCGGGCTGACGTTCCGGGGCAAGCGCCGGGTCATCTATGCGAAATGCGAACAGCTTAACCTCACAGGCAGCATCAAGGATCGCATGGCGCTGCACATCCTGAAGCGCGCGTACGCCGACGGTTCTCTACGCCCTGGGCAACGAATTGCCGAGGCGACCAGCGGCAATACGGGGATCGCCTTTGCCGCGCTCGGCCACGCTCTGGGGCATCCAGTAACGGTTTTTATGCCGGACTGGATGAGCCAGGAAAGAAGAAAGCTCATCAGGAGCTATGGCGCTGACATTGTCCTGGTCGGAGCGGAACAAGGAGGGTTCCTGGGCAGTATCCGCATGGCCGAAGAACTTGCCAGCGCCGGCCCCAAGAGCGTGTTTCTTCCTCGCCAGTTCTCTAATCAGGCCAACATCCAGGCCCATGAAACCACAACGGGTCCGGAAATCTGGGCGCAGTTGTCGGAGGCCGGGCTGAAACCGGATGCTTTTGTGGCCGGAGTTGGAACGGGCGGGACCGTCATGGGCGTCGGGCGTTTCCTGCGACGCCAGAACCCTGCCGTTCAGATTCATCCGGTAGAGCCGGCCGAGTCGCCAACGCTCTCCACCGGGTGCAGTGTGGGCAAGCACAGAATTCAGGGAATCTCCGATGAGTTCATTCCTGCGATCGTCAACTTGGCGGAATTAGACGAAGTGATCGCAGTCTCCGACGGAGATGCAATTCTGATGGCACAAAAGCTGGCGAAGAGCCTCGCGCTGGGCGTGGGTATCTCTTCCGGGTGCAACCTTCTGGCTGCATTGCAAGTGCAGGAGTCCTTGGGTGGGGATGCAGTTGTTGTGACCGTGTTTGCCGATGACAACAAGAAGTATCTCAGTACGGACCTCCTTCAGGAGGAGCCGGTTCGACGAGGATACCTAAGTTCGGAAGTTGAACTCACCAGCGTGGTTCCTCTTCCACCCTCCTGCGCATTCTGTGGTGGGGCGCGGAGCGTCAAGCTGCCGGTTTAATGATCTCACTGAATCAGCATGTCGTTCTTGGCGTAGCGAAGGGCTTCCTCAAGGATAGCGTTCACGAATGAAGTCAGCGATAGCTGCGTAAGCGCGCGCGAGCGTCGGCTCGTCCGGCAGGAAGACAATGCGGAAATGACGTGTCTCTGGCGCCTGCCCAAACCCGCTGCCATGCACCACAAGAACCTGCTTGGCGACCAGGAGGTTACGCACGAAGTCCTCATCGCTCTCCGGGATTTCCAGCCGCGGAAAGGCGTAGAAAGCCCCCAGAGGTTTCACGCAGTTGACCCGCGGAGTGGTGTTGCACCATTCCATGGTGAGGTCGCGGCGGGCACGCAGTTTCCGCCGCACCTCCACCAAATGGTCTTGCGGGCCCTCGAGCGCCAGCCGCACCGCATACTGTTGCGGATGGTTCGAGCAAAGCCGCGCCCGCAGCAACTTGTGGACCCCCTCCACATAAGGCTTCACCGCCGCGGCGGGGCCGCTCACCACCGTCCAACCCACGCGCCAGCCCGGAGCCAGATAAGCCTTGGAAAGGCCATTGAACGTCACCACCGGAACGTCGGGGGCCAGCGCGGCAATCGAGGTGTGCGGCCGGCCGTCGTCCAGGATTAACTTGTCATAAATCTCGTCGGCGAAAATCAGCAGGTTGTTCTGCCGGGCAAGTTCCGCGATCGTTTCGAGGGTCTTTGGCGAGTAAACCGCTCCGGTGGGGTTGTTGGGATTGATGACGACGAGGGCGCGCGTCCCGGTGAATATGCGGGTGGAAATGTGTTCCAGATCGGGTTCCCAGCCGTTCGCTTCGTCCAGCATGTAGGCGTTGAGCGGGGCGCCGGCCTTCGCCAGCACCGCCGAGTAGAGCGGATACTCGGGGCTGGGCGTCAGAACGTTTTCACCCGGGTTGATGAGCGCTGCGACGCAAACATCCACTGCCTCGCTCACCCCTGCGGTCATGAAGACGCTCTGAATGTTGCGGATGCCTTTGCGCTCGGCCTCGGCGCGGGCGGCTGCCACCGCTTCCGGCACTCCCAACGAGGGCGCGTACCCATCCAGCCCATCTCGCATCGCCTTCACCACAGCCTCGATCAGGTGGGGCGGCGTTAAAAAGTCGAATTGAAGCGGGTCGCCGATGTTAAGCGTCAGGATTTCCTTGCCTTGCCGCGCAACCTCGTCGGCCAGCACCGCCAGGTCGCGAATGGCGTAACGAACGTGCGCCAGCCGCGTGGCCGCGAGCACTTCCCGGATTTTGTTTGCAGCAGCCGCCATAGCCAGACCTCCTTTACCGCTCTCCCCACTTCAGTTTTTGCTGCAGGATTTTGAAGTAGTCCTTGTAGGGGGACTGGATGAGTTCCACGTAAGAGTCCGCTTTCTTCAGGCGCACCCGGTCTTCGCTATGAGTGGCGATTCCGACCTGGCCGTCCACGGTGAGGTAGGCCGCTTCGCGCTGAGTTGTCACGGCTATTTCAATGCTGGCGCTGTCGGGAAGGACGAGGGGACGGTGCGTTAGGGTGTGCGCGCAGATGGGAGTTACGATAAACGCCTGCACGTTCGGCATGGTGATGGGACCGCCTGCGGCAAGGGAATAAGCGGTTGAGCCGGTAGGCGTGGAGACGATCAACCCGTCCGATTTATACGAGGAAACGAACTGGCCATTGACACGCAGTTCAAAATCCAGGATGCGGGAGATGGCGCCCTTGTTCAACACCGCGTCGTTGAGCGCCAGGAAAGAGGTGATCACTTCATCGGCGCGGATCAATGAGCCTTCGATCTGCACGCGCCGCTCGCTGCGGTACTCACCCCGCAACACCCCTTCCAGGGTTGAGTAAAGCTCCTCCTGGGTAATCACCGTCAGGAACCCCAGGCCTCCGAGATTGACCGCGAGGATGGGTACCGGCTTGCCTTTCAGCGCCCGCGCTGTGGCCAGAAGCGTTCCGTCGCCTCCCAGAACCATCAGCAAGTCCACCTTGCCGGGCATTTCGTTGCGCGTCAGGCAGGGTTCAGAGGTGTTGATGATGGCTCCCGTTTCCTTGTCGATACACACTTCGATGTCGCGTTCGCGTAGCCACTTGAGGAGCGGTGGCACAATCTCACGGATCTCGAGCTTCTTCGGCTTTGAAATGATCCCAATCTTCTTGATGCTCATTGGCGTCGGGGTCCTCTAACCCGAAATTCTCACCACAAGTAAGAAGGACGGGGTTTTACAGGGTGCGGAAAAACCCTTCCAGGCTGTCATTCCGAGCGGAGCGAGGAATCTCGCTCTGAGTGTTTTCAAGACAATGCGAGATTCCTCGTCGCCTGCGGCTCCTCGGAATGACACGCCAAACGAGTTTTTCCGCAGCCTGTATAACCCCGCCCTTCCAGTCGCCAGCCTGAAGCCAACGGGTGCGCGCGCCGATTTGGACTGAAAGTGGCAGTTATTCTAGCCGGATTTTCGCCAAACTGCATGCAGGAAATACTCGAGGTTTCCCTCCGCGCCTGGCAGGATGCTTTCAGCCTGGGCAAGCTCGCTAAAGCCCAGTTCCAGCAGCTTGCGTGAGACCTTGGCCACCGCTTCCTGGCGAAGCGCCGGCTCACGTACGATGCCGCCTTTGCCCACCTGCCCTTTCCCGACCTCGAATTGCGGCTTTACCAGCACCAGCACATTCGCGGGCCTTTCAAGCAAGGGCGGCAGCACGGGAAGAATCAGCGTTGCCGAGATGAAAGAGACATCCATCGTCACCAGTTCCACACGGGTTCCGATCATGTCAAACCTCAGGTTTCGCGCGTTGGTTTTCTCGAGCGAGAGCACGCGGGAGTCGCGGCGGAGTTTCCAATCCAGTTGATGGGTGCCAACATCGACGGCGAACACCCGGGCGGCGCCGTGCTGCAAAAGGCAGTCCGTGAAGCCGCCCGTCGAGGCGCCGATGTCCAGGCAGATCTTCGTCTCAGGGTCAATGCGGAAATGCGCCAGCGCGCCCTCCAGTTTCAGGCCCCCACGGCTCACGTATTTGAGCGCTTCGCCAACCAGGCGAAGCTTTGCCCTCGCGCTCGTCAATACGCCGCATTTTTCCACCTTCTGCTCATCCACCAGCACTTGACCCGCAAGGATCATGGCCTGGGCCTTCTGGCGCGTGTCTGCCAGCCCCCGCTCAACCAGCAGCCGGTCCAGGCGAATCTTATTGGGGCGCGTCGTTGCCATCACTGGAAGAGAGTACCGCCAAAAGGAAGGGAATGAAAGTCTAAGGGGTGGGAGGCGAGAGCGGGAGACCGGTCGATGTTGCATGGCGTCAGTTGCGGAAATCGGCGCGTCACCTATCACGCTTTCATTCATGAAACCTGCTGGGCTACGGGGAATTGCTGTCACTTGGCTGCTAATGTCTCAGGAAGAAGTACACCGACATGGAAATGCCGACGGCGATGACGAAGCGACGGACGATTTGAGGGTCGAGTTTCTGGGCGTAATGGGCCCCGCCATATCCGCCCAGGACGGCACCCAGGAGCATCACCAGGGCCTGTGGCCACAGCACTGCGCCTGCCGCGATGAAGGTAACCACGGCAGCGCCATTGATCGCGGCATTGAGGAGCGTTTTCAAGGCATTCATGGCGTGAACATCTTCCATCCGCAACATGGTCAGCAAGGCGAGCATCATGATTCCGATGCCCGCGCCAAAGAAACCGCCGTAAAGGGCAATCAAGAACTGGAAGAAATTCGTCCCTACCACCATCAGCCAGCGCGGCTGTTTGGAGGTCCTGAAAGTGGCCTCCATCCACGTCGCCAACTTCTTGCCAAAGATGAGCAATAGCGTGGCCAGCAGAAAGAGATAGGGTACGAAGCGCATAAAGGTGTTCTGAGGGGTTCGAAGCAGGACCAGGGCGCCCAGCGTTCCGCCGGCCAGGCTGGTTGCGATCATCTCCAGGAGAATTCGAAAGTCTTTGGGAAAGCGCTTCCGATATGCGCCCACGCTGGCTACGGTGCCCGGCCATAGCGCCACCGTTGAAGTGGCATTGGCCGGGATGGGAAGCACGCGCGTAAAAATCAGGGCGGGAAACGATATGAAGCTGCCACCACCGGCAACCGAATTCATTACGCCTGCGAGTCCTGCAGCTATAAAGAGCAATGTGGCATTCGGTAGGGTCATGGAAAGCAGTCGACAGTCAACAGTCGACAGTCGAAAGTCACAGTCCGCAAATATTCCCCTTGAGGTTTAACAAGATGCTGGAAAACCCGTCTGGGCTGTCATTCCGATCCGTCCGCTGACGGAGAGGAATCTCGCTCTGGAAGCAAACGACTTCCGAGATTCCTCGCTTCGCTCGGAATGACAGGCTGGACTGGTTTCTCAGCATCCTGCTAAGCACGCAGGATGGAGCGATACTTCATGGGCGCGCGCCCGGGCCACTCGTCCGCGAAAGCCTTGATGCGGTTCACGATGCCGTCAACGTCCAACCCATACTTGGCATGCAGCAGGGCGGGCGCGCCGTGCGGAATGATGCGGTCGGGCACCGCGATCCGCAAGATGCTGGCGGGAACCCTTCGGTCATGGAGCAAGGCAGCCACCTGAGCGCCAAAGCCACCCGCTTCCGTCCCTTCCTCGGCAGTCACCAAGAATTGCTTCTCAGCCGCCAGGCAGCAGATCAAATCCTCATCGAGCGGCTTCATAAAGCGCGCGTTGATGACGGTGGCGCAGATGCCCATCGCCTCCAGCCGCGTGGCGGCCTCAAGGCAAGGATAGACCATGCTGCCGAGGGCGAGAATGCCGATATCTCCTCCTTCCCGGAGTATCTCACTCTTACCGATCTCCAGCTTCTTGAACTCCGGGTCGATGGGAATGCCGATGCCATTGCCTCGCGGGTAGCGCAGCGCGCTGGGGCCAGCGACCGTGAGCGCGGTGTAGAGCATGTGGCGCAGTTCGTTTTCGTCCTTGGGAGCCATCACCACGATACCGGGCAACGCGGAGAGGAAGACCAGATCATAGAGTCCATGGTGGGTTGGTCCATCGGCGCCCACGATGCCGCCGCGATCGAGGGCAAAGGTGACAGGGGCTCGCATCAGGCAGGCGTCGTGCAGCACTTGGTCGAAGGCGCGCTGGAGGAAGGTGGAATAGATGGCTACGACGGGCCGTATTCCTTCACAGGCCAGGGCGGTGGCGAAGGTCACAGCGTGTTGTTCCGCGATGCCAACGTCGAAGAAGCGTTCTGGAAAGCGCTTGGAGAATTCATCAAGGCCTGTGCCCTCGCTCATGGCGGCGGTAATGCCGACGATGCGGGAGTCTTTTTCCGCCAGCTCGCACAGGGCCTTGCCAAAGACCGCGGTGTACGTGGGAGCTTTGCCGGGGGCTTTGTGGAAAGCGCCGGTGGAGACGTCAAACTGCGTCACCCCGTGGTATTTCACCGGCAGCTTTTCGGCGATGGGGTAACCCTTGCCTTTCTGTGTAACGATGTGAACCAGCGTGGGCTTGGCATGGTTCTTGACCTTGGCGAGTACAGCCAGAAGTTCATGGATGTCGTGGCCGTTGATGGGCCCAATGTATTCGAAACCGAGCTCTTCGAATACCAAGCCAGGAATCAGCACCGTTTTCATGGACTCCACCATGTCCTTGGAGATCCTCAAGAGGCGCGGTCCCAAGCGTGGAACCGACAACATCAACTTCTCAACCTCTTCCCGCAACCGGTGATATGCCTGGCCATGAACGATGCGGTTCAGATACCCGGCCAGCGCGCCGACGTTGGGCGAAATCGACATCTTATTGTCATTGAGAATGACCAGGACTTTCTTCTGCAGGGTGCCCAGGTTGTTGATTCCCTCCAGCTCCTCACCTGCGGTCAGACCTCCGTCTCCCACCACGGCGATGACATGGTAATCCTCGCCCTTCAGGTCGCGAGCTACGGCCATGCCCAACGCGGCGGAGATGGCCGTGCCGGCGTGAGCCACGTTGAAGGTATCGTAAGGACTTTCCTCGCGCGCCGGGAAGCCGGAGATTCCTCCGTACTGGCGGATCGTGGGGAAGCGGTCGCGGCGTCCCGTCAGGATTTTGTGTCCGTAAGCCTGGTGGCCAACGTCCCAGACGATCTTGTCCTTGGGCGTGTCGAAGGTGTAGTGGAGCGCCACCGTCAACTCGGCGGCGCCGAGGCTGGAGGCGAGGTGGCCGCCTATTTTCGAGATCACGGAGACCATGTAATCCCGCAGTTCATCCACCACCAGGGGCAGTTCTTCGCGCGGGATTTTTCTTAGGTCGGCGGGTGAATCAATGCGGGGAAGGTATTTGTATTCCATCAGTTCTTCCTCACGAGCAGGTATTGAGCGATGCCTTGCAGGGTGTGGGCACGGTCTCCATAGGGTCCGAGAACTTCGCAGGCTTCTTCGACAAGCTGGAAAGCCATGCGCTGCGACTCTTCGATTCCGTGGATGGCAGGATAAGTGGCCTTGTGTTGTTGGTCGTCCTTGCCCACCCTCTTGCCCAATGATTCCTGGGTGCCCAGCACGTCAAGCAGGTCGTCCACAATTTGGAAAGCCAGTCCTACTTTCTCACCGTAGGTGGTGAGGCGGGCCAAGTCTTCTTTCCCGACCTGCGTGTAAAGAGCTCCGGACCTTACGGCAGCGCGGATAAAAGCACCCGTCTTGGCGGAGTGAATATATTCCAGTGTGCAGTTGTCAACCCTCTGCCCGGCCATCTGGAGATCAATCACCTGGCCACCAATCATGCCTCTTTCTGTCCCGATGGCGTGAGCCAGTTCATGGATCACCCGCAGCTTGCACGCTTCGGGGGGCGGACCCGGAGAGGAAAGGACTTCGAAAGCCAGGGTCAGAAGTGCGTCGCCTGCCAGGATGGCAGTTGACTCGCCGAAGGCGCGATGCGAAGTAGGCTTGCCCCGCCGCAAGTTGTCGTTATCGAGAGCCGGCAAATCGTCGTGGATCAGAGAGTAGGTGTGGATTAACTCCAGCGCGCTCCCGAGGCGTACCAGCGTGCGCTCGTCACCGCCCAACAAGCGTCCCGCTTCCAGGCAGAGGATCGGCCGCAGTCGCTTCCCTCCCGCAAACACTGAGTAGCGCATCGCCTGATGGATGCTCGGCGGGAAGTGGTCAGCGGTCGGGAGCAGGCGGTCCAGTTCCTTATCGATGTCGACCCTCACCGTCTCGAGATACTGTTGGATGGTTTCTGTAGAAACTGTGTTCAAGGTCCTCTGTTTGGCGGCAGATTCCCGCTCGCGCTCACCGCCTGACAACCCTAATTGTGACCTGAATTGGCTCGAAGGGGAAGCACTATCAGCTTTCAGCCCTCAGCTATCAGCCATCAGCAAGAAGCAAACCCGTTGATTCCAGGAGCTGATAGCTGACGGCTGATAGCTGACAGCCTCTTCTTGCTCGTCACTGCCTAGTGTAGTGTCCCGCAATTAGCTGGACGGTGTAGCGCCGACCCCGCAGGCGCGGGGTCGGCAGGTGCCGGTCCCGCGCCTGCGGGACCGGCGCTACGTCTCATCTCGCTCGTCACTCGCCACTGCCTACGCGGGCTCCGATTCGCCTGGCTCGAAGGGTTCAGCGACCACCTTGCCCCCGGCCTTTTTTGTGAGGATCTCCACTTTCCCTTCAGCTTCTTCTAGTTGCTTGTGGCAAGTCTCGGAGAGTTTCATTCCTTCCTCATAAAGCTGCAAGGCCTTCTCGAGCGGCAAGTCTGCGTCCTCGAGCTCATGCACGATTCCATCCAGGCGTTCCAGGTTCTTTTCAAAGGAGTCGGATTTAGCAGGTTTTGGTGTTGGAGTCATTTTAGAGCCTTCAGCATTCAGCCATCAGCCGTCAGTTGTCTTTGCGCTCGCTGAGAGCTGAGTGCTGACTGCTGACGGCGCTTCTGGTTGCAGTGCGTTCCCCCAGGACTTCCGCCACCTCCACCGCCATGGCGTAGCGGCCGAAGGGAGCGGCGATCTGCACGCCCTGGACCAAGTCGCGGATTGAGAGCAGCGTCTCCTGAGCGATTCTAACACCTTCCGCCCGGGCGCGCTCTCCCGTATCCACCTCCCTCATCCGGTCCATGACGGCCTGCGGGACAGAAATTCCCGGCACTTCATTGTTCATGAATTCGGCGTTGCGGTAACTGGTGAGTGGGCAGATCCCTGCGACCACCGGAATACGGCCCGCGGTGGACTCCATCCGCTTCAGGAAGGTCTCCAATTGCTTCACGTCGAAAACCGGTTGTGTGACCGCGAAATTTGCGCCCGCTTTCAATTTCAGTTCGAAGCGGTGAAGTTCTTCATCAATATTCAGGGCGTAAGGATTCAACCCCACGCCGATTAGGAATCCCGTTTGCTTACTCAAGGGGTTGCCCCCCACATCCAGCCCTTGGTTCAGGTTATTCAGGATGTTGACCAGCCCAATGGAATCGACTTCGAAGACGGCGGGTTCCAGAAGCGTGGAGAACTGGGCAGTGTCCCTGGTGATGGCCAGGATATTCCGGAGCCCCAGCGCATGCGCTCCCAGTGCGTCGGCTTGAATGCTCAGCACATTACGGTCGCGGGCGCTGTAGTGGAGGAGGACGTCGATGCCCACTTGCTGCTGCAAGAGGGCGGCGAGCGTGAGCGGGCTCATGCGGCCCGTTACCCCCGTTCCGTCGGGAATGTTGATGGCGTCCACTCCCCTCGCCAGGAGAAATTGCGCGCCTTCCACCTCCTTGGTGGCGTCGCAGCCCTTGGGAGGAACAACCTCCGCTAGAATTGGAAACTCACCGCGCGCCAGCTTTACAGACAGCCGCGAGCGCCTCTGGAGCGGAATGGGTTCCAGGGTGCGCCCCGGCCGCTCCAAGACCTCAATCGCAACGCGCGCGCGCTGCGGGCTCAGGGAGCGGACTGCCGCTTTGATCGCCTTGATATGCTCCGGTGTCGTCCCACAGCAACCACCCACAAGCCGTGCTCCGCTCTGGATGAAACGGCGAGCGTAACTGGCCAGGTATTCCGGTGAGCTGAGGTAAATGTTCCGGCCTTCGACCGTGCGAGGCATTCCCGCATTGGGCTGCGCGGAGAGCTTTCTACCCGTCACTGCTGCTATGATCTCGAGCGCCTCCAGGATGGCCGCCGGACCTACGCTGCAATTGAGCCCAATGATGTCCGCGCCCCACTCGTCCAGTTTGCGGGCAAAATCCTCGGGCAATGCTCCGATGGGCGTGCTGCCGTCATCCTGCACCGTCATTTGCACAACCACAGGCAGTGAACACACGTCACGTGCCGCCAGCAAGGCCTGGTGGGCTTCGTTCGGGTCGCTCATGGTTTCGACAATGAGCAGGTCGACGCCGCCCTCCGCCAGCGCTGCGATTTGCTCGCGAAACGCCTCCCTGGCTTCCTGGAGGGAAGTCGGCCCCAGGGGTTCCAGACGGATTCCCAACGGTCCGACGGAGCCCGCGACATAGAGATCCTCTCCCGCCACTTCGCGGGCCAGGCGCGCGCCGGCCAGGTTGATTTCGCGGACCTTCTCACTCTGATTGTGTTTTTCCAGGCGCGGCCGCGAGGCCCCAAAGGTGTTGGTTTCAAGGATTTCCGCTCCGGCCTTCACGTAGGCGAGGTGGACCTCCTTCACGAGTTGCGGCGAGCTCAGATTCAATTCATCGAAGCAACGTGTCAAGGAGATGCCTTTGGAGTAAAGCATCGTCCCCATAGCTCCGTCGCAGACCATGGGCCGGTTTTCGATTTTTTCCAGAAAGGGTTCCCGCATCCCTCAATTAGTTTAACACGACAAACTGCTGGGAACGAAACGGCGGTGAATTAATAAAGTATCCCCATAGACCGGACATTCGTGCATAATTTCATAACTAGTGATTGCATCGATCTTTCAGACCTTAACGGACTTCTTCGCCCGGTATGGGTACTGGGTGGTGTTCTTCGGCGTGATGCTGGAAAACGGCGGCGTGCCCTTGCCGGGTGAAACCGTCCTGCTGTTTGCGGGGTTCCTCGCTTACCAAGGCAAGATTCAACTCGTTTGGGCGATCGGGGTAGCGATTGCCGGAGCGACGCTCGGCGACAGCCTCGGCTACACGCTGGGTCGTTATGGAGGGAACGCCTTCTTCGATCGCTACGTCAAGCGCTTCAAGTTCCTGGCGCGGCGGTTTGAGAACGCCCGGGCGCTCTTTTTGAGGCACGGTCACTGGGCCGTGTTCACCGGTCGCTTCATCACCGGGCTGCGGGTATTCGCGGGACCGCTAGCCGGGCTTTTCAAGATGCCCTACCTGCGCTTCCTCCTCTTCAATTTCACGGGGGCGGTGATTTGGGCCACGGCGATTGGGTGCGTAGGTTTTCTTTTTGGAAACAGTTGGGACGCCCTGGTTCACGTCATCAAGGATTTCCACCGCGTCACGCTGGGCCTGGTTGCAGTGCTCGCCTTGGTGGGATTGATCGTCTATTTGAAGCGGCGCGCAAGAAGTGGCTAATCTTATCGCAAGCTGCTCCTTACTCTCTTCAGATCTTCTCTCGCCGCTTTGAAGCGCGGATTCATCTGAAGCGCAGTCTCGAGCTCGGAAACGGCTTCCGCACTGTGGCCCTGCTTTTCCAGAATCAGCCCCAGCAGCCGGTGAGCATGAGCTGCGTCCGGCTCCTCTCCTTCAGCCTCCTGCGCAAGGTATTTCCGCAAATAGGTCTCGCCTCGTTTGAGGTCAACTCCTGATTCCAGCAAAGCGTTCGCAGCCTCAAAGTAGGGGGAGGGGTCGTCGGGGACGTTTTTTTCGGAGGTGAAGAGAACGGCTTCGAGTTCACCCCAGCGCTGCTCGAGGGCAAGAACCTTCGCCAGGATGGAATAGCCCTTCGCCCGCGCGGGATCGAGCTGCACGGCTTCCCGCGCATGCTTTTCCGCCCCTTCGGTCTTCCTGTAAGAGGGCTGTGTGTAAAAGCCTGCGAGCGCGGTCTGCGCCTCGTAGTTCTTCGGATCAGCTTTGACGGCTTTGAGAAAACACTCTTCGACTTTGGCAAAGTCTTTTGCTTCACGGGCCAGCTCAGCCTGCGCCAGGTATCCGCGCACGGGGCTGAGTTGCACTAGTTTTTCAGCAATGGCGCGGGCCTTTCCCTTGTCGCCCCCCATGATTCCGGGCGCCTGAAAGCTGTACTGCGTCAAAGCATCCAGCGCCTCCAGGTTTTTGGGGTCGCGGGCGAGGGCAGCGTCCAACTCGCCCTTGAACTTTCCGGCGAGACTTGCCGCGGCAAACATGCTGGCTCTTGCCGCCATCTCCCCGTAAACTTGCGCAAGTTGGAAGTGATAGTTCGAGTTTCCGTCCTCGAGCGCCACCGCCTGCTGGGCGGGTTTCAGCGCACCATCCAAATCGCCAAAAGCCACCTTTACTCGCGAGAGGAGGCAAGCCGCCTGGGCATCGCGCGGGTTGGCGGCGAGGCGCGGCTCCACAATTGCCCGCGCCCGTTTCCAGTGGCCGGCATCTACCAACGCTTCGGCAGAGTCCGGATCGGGAGCGGCGGCCTTGAGGGTCATTGTCGAGACCAAAATCAAGCAAAGCAGAAAGCAGAAAATAGAAATTAGAAACTGGAAGCTGGCAGTGTTGTTTTCTTGCTTCTGCTTTCTAGTGTCATGAGTCAGAAGTTCGTTAATGAAGTCAGCCCCGACTTGTCGGGGCGAAAGAGGGTAGCCCACGGCGTCAGCCGTGGGTATGCGAACCCTCCCTCTCCCCCCTCCCCTCTCCCGCCCGCCGCGGCGACAGAGGGGTGTCACGCTCTGCGGGACGGGGTGAGGGCTTCTTCCCCCAGGGCTGGCGCCCTGGGCTACGATCTTACGCCCCTGCCGGGGCTGTGGAACGGCCACCCGAAACGGGAAGACTTTGTCAGCTAACCTCTGACTCAGGACACTAGTTTCTAGTTTCATTTCTCGCTCTCCGTGGCACTTAATCCAAATCCAAAATCTAAAATCCAAAATTCATTTCCCCTTGAGTGTGGCGAAGCGCTCTATTTGCAACTGGGAGTCTTGAACTCAATCCAAAATCCAAAATTCATTTTCCCTTGAGCCACCGATGGCGGATCGCGGTCTGCGTGGGCGTGGCGGCGGGCAGTTCCTGGATCGAGTACGAGTTCGGAATCGGCGGCTCGAGAGTCAGATTGATGATTTCCTGTCGTCCGTGGCGCTCGACCGTGAAGGGGACGCTTGCCCCCGGCGGATAGGCTTTCAGGCGTTCATTCAAATCCGCCGTAGCCAGAGATTGGTCATCGACTGCAATCAGGAGGTCATCGCGACCAAGCCCGGCGCGGTCAGCGGCGCCACCTGGACGGACGGCGAAGACCCTGACGCCGCGGTTGTCCGGTAGGGCAGTTATGCCGATTCCCGGCGGCGAGCCTTCGGGAACACTGATCCGCAAAGTAAATCCGGCCACACCGAGCGCCCTGCCGTAGGGAAGCGGCGCAGTCCCTCGAACGCAGGTTTCGAAGAAGGATGTGAAGTCGCTCCCCGCAACTTCATTCACTGCTTCGAGGATGTCTTGCTCGTTGTAAGCGTGGCCCAGGCCGTAATAAGTTGCGGGCGGCGTCTCGTAGAACTTGTGGTAAAGCGACGACAACACATCCAGGAGGGATTTTGCGCCCTGTGTCCGGGACAGCACCTCCAGGTCCAGAAGCATGCCGAGAAGCGCGCCCTTGTTGTAATAGGAGATGGTGGAATTGGCGAAGTTGGTCTCCTGCATTTGCGGCGAGCGGTCGTAGAACCAGGCGTGGAAGCTGGAGCTTTCGGCGGACATCAGCGTCCGTCCCGGTTCTTCTTCCAGGACACTGATCTCATCGCACAGGCGGCCGAGGAACTTCTCCCGCGTCCACAGGCCTGAACGCAACAGGCTGAGATAACCAACATAGGTGGTCACCCCCTCGGCAAACCAGAGGGATGGCGTGTAGACTTCGCGGGTGTAATCAAAGGGTCCGAGTTCGGCTGGCCTCAGGCGTTTGACGTTCCAGAGATGAAAGAACTCGTGCGCCGCGGTCTCGAGCGCCTCTTCAAGGCTGCTGCTAAGGCTTCCCCGCAGGATGATCTGCGTGGAGTTCAGATGCTCCATCCCGTCACCCATCGAAATGTCGGGGGCGAAGTGGAAAATAAAAGTGTAGCGCTCGAAATCCGGGGCGGGCATCAGTGCCATTTCCGCGTGCACAATCTTCTTGAGGCCCTCGAGGAGCTTCGAGGTGTCGGTGTCATCCTCGTCATAAGCGTGCACCGCGACGCGGATCGTCTTCCCCTGCTCCTGGAATTGCGCCAGCTTCGTTTGGGTGGAAGCTTCGATTGGAGTGTCAACCAAGCGGTCGTAATTAGGCGCCTGGAAGGTCCGCTCGCTTGTGGACTCGGAAAAGCCGCTTATCAACTGCCAGTCCTTCGGTGCGTCCACGGTGAGTGTGAGCGGGTTGGACTTGTGCCCGGCGATATACATGAAGATCGAAGGGCCATTCAAGTTGGCGTGCGTGTTGTCAAACTGCGAGAAGGAACCGTTCAGGTCGTTGGCGAAAACGCGGTAGCGCGCCTTGACGAGTCCGCCAGCCTGGCGGACGTCCACGTGCCAGGTTTGCTTGTCGAGGTCCGTCCAAGCCAGCGCCTGGCCTTGCGCGCCGGTGGCCTCGAATTCCTGCACGTTCTTGGCGAAGTCGTAAATAGCGTAACGGCCTGGCGACCAGGCAGGCATGACGAAATCGAGGGAATCGCCCGAGACCTTGCCGGCTGTGATCTCGACGGTCACAAGGTGCAAGTTGGGATGCGTCAGGACAAGGTGATACTCCAGTTGCAACGCCGGGGAGGCGGTTTCTTCAGCCGCCCCCAGCGCGCCAGCCGCACTGGCCAGCAGGAAGATGATGAGTAGAGCCACCCGGCGCAATCCGGGCCTACCTTCGGTTGCTCTCTTCGATGAGTATAGTGTAGCGCCGCCCTTTAGGGCGGCACATGCCGGTCCCGCATGCGGGACCGGCGCTACGTGCGTTGGCACCCGAGTCCGAGCGATTACCTTCTCCGATATGCTGGCGCGCATTGAATTCTCACTATTGCCCTGAGTCGGGCCTTAAAACCAGCTTATGGACGGTGGCCTGCTCAACCGCCGCATCGCTGAAGGACATGGGAAAGCTACGGCCGTTGTACCAAGCCTCGAACTGGTCCTGGTAGTAAGGGCTGAACACTTGGCCGGATTCGCCGAGAGTAATGTTCTGGACCGAATGGTCGAGGGTTGAGAGATCTACGACCATGCGCATGGAAGGACCGTGACGGCTGGTTGTCGCTTTTACAGTGCTGGCAGTCCCTGTCTGCGGAAAAGGGCCGACATCCAGCAGCCTGCCCAAAAGGGGAAAACCTTGACCCAGCGGATGGTAAAAAGTCAGGGGGATGGTATTGCCCCACTTCCAGGCCTCGTGACTTCGACTGCCCACCAGGCTGGGGATTTGCTTTACACCCTCTTCAAGACTCTTTATCAAGGTTTCCTCGAAAGAGGAATCGCCGCGCGGGAGCCAGCGCGTCCAGTTGTTCGCCAACACGTTCGCGAGGAATGTCGTACTCATTCCCCAGCGGTAGCCCGAGAGGTCGTCGCCCAGTTTGGGTTTGAGTATGCGTTCGAGCAGGGCTGGGCGGGTGACTTCGCAAACCAAGGTAGCGGCGGAATCCATCCTGGCCTCGCCATCCCAACGCCTCAGGAGGCTGATGGCGTACTGGGCGTCGGGGTCTTGCGGGTGATAGTGGAAGTCCGCTTTCAGAAGTTGCCCGGCGAGCCAACTGTCTTCCAGAGTGACAATGTCGGTCTGAATGCGCAGCATGTCGTCGACGCCGAGAGCCTTCCCTGCGCGCAGGAGTTGAAAGATGCGCGCGGTGCGAAAAGGGGGATCCCAGTGGCTGGTAATGAAATAGGGGTAATCGTCAGGCACAACGCGGCCATTGGCCGTGGCGATCAGGCCACTTGGAGGGTTGTAGGAATGCGGAAGGTCCTCGAACGGAATGTAGCCTGTCCAGTCGTAATCGTCCGTACTGCCAGGCACAGGCACGGCGCCGGTGCCCTGTTTCCGGATGGGCACCCATGCCGCTGCGTAGTAGCCGATATTTCCATCCATATCGGCATACACAAAGTTTTGCATCGGTCCCGTATAGTCGTGCAAGGCGGCCGTGAACAGCTCCCAATTCTGCGCCAGGATGATTTTGGATACGCCGTTGAACAGGGCCGAGAGGGCGTGTGGTTCCAACGCCGTCCAACGTAAGGCCAGGTCCCGGCCACCAGGATGGGCAACGATAGGGCCATGGCGCGTTACCTTCACCGTGAGCCGGTAATCCCGCTTCCCGCGGACCTTGACCACCTCGTCCCGGACTTCGGCGTCAACCCATGCCCCGTTGTGGAGGTACCTGTTGCGAGCGCCGGAGTCGAAGCTTTCCGTGTACAGATCCTGGACGTCCGGACCGGTATTGGTCATACCCCAGGCAATCTTCTCATTGTGGCCAATAATCACAAGCGGCAAGCCAGGCAAACTGACTCCAATCACGTTCAGGCCCGGCCCCTTCAAGTGGATCATGTACCAGACGCTGGGAACACTGTGATCGAGGTGAGGGTCATTGGCGAGTAACGGCTTGCCCGACTGAGTGTGAGCGCCGCTCACCACCCAGTTGTTGCTTCCCAGTCCTGCATCGCTGTTGTCACCTGCGGAAAGCAGCGCCGCCAAGGTAGGGTCGAGGTCGCCGGGATCCGTTGTCATTCCGAGCGAAGCGAGGAATCTAGCTCTGAAAGGAACGGACGTGCGAGATCCCTCGTCGTCCCGCGTCTGCGGGACTCCTCGGAATGATCCGTCGGCCGACGGACTAGAGGTTCTTTTCGGCATCCTGCCAGGAGTGGCGGCAAGTTCCGCCACTGGTTCATCCAGCGGCGAGTGGTCCGGGAAGAGATCGGCAAAAAGTTCAGAGCTGAGCTTTGCCTTGATGCGCTCGCGCATCAAATCAGTCCCCCAAGTTGTATTAAGGCTCTTGGCCATATTCAGCGCCACGCCCAGCGAATCGGCCTCCGTCCATGGTCGAGGCTGGTAATGGAGCAAGTGGAATTCCAGGGACAGGCGGTCCCTGTGGCTGGCAATGAAGGCGTTGACCCCGTTGGCATACGCCGTGAGTGGAGCGCGCGCCTCAGGGCTGAGCTCTGCGAGGGCGCGCTGAGAAACTTGCCGGAACCCCAAGGTTCGGTTATCGAGGTCAAGCCGGAGCGTCCGTTCGCCAAAAACCTCGGAGAGTTCTCCTTCCGCCAGCCGCCGGCTCAAGTCCATCTGCCACAGGCGGTCTTGCGCAGTCACGTAACCTTGTGCGAAGAACAGATCCTGGAGCGAGGAGGCACGAAGGTGAGGGACGCCGCGTGCGTCGCGTAAGACCTCGACCGGCGCTGATAACCCGGCAACTTGAATCGCTCCCTCGAGTTGGGCAAGGCTCGCGCGGGCGCGCCAGTACACCCAGCCGCCCCCGCCGACGATGATGAGCAGGAGTAGAATCAGCAAAGAAATGATAAGGCGCTTGATAATCTGCCTCATAAGCTGGAAACCTCAGTCCAGTGGATGGAAAACCGACCGGCGGATTGAAAGACGACTCGGATCACTGCTAGAAATAAAACGTGTTCGTTCAGGCGCGAGCATAGTACTAGAAATCCCAGCGGCGAGCAACGATCAGGAGCCTTTCGGGTGCGCGGCGTAGAAGTGATACCCTGCATGGTTTTGCCCATTACGGCGCCGAAAAACCAGAAAGCAGAAACTGGAAACTAGAAACTGGAAACTGGCAGCCTTAGTTTCCAATTTCCATGTTCCAGTTTCCAATTTCCAGTTTCTCGTTTCACTCAATGCCCCACAACTCGTCGGTTCTGGGCCGTATTTTTCGCCTTGATTGGCGCTGTTCGCACTCAGAATTCGGTTCGTTTTTGAGCCTCTAAAGACGTTAACTCCTTTGTTTTCACCAGATCCTTAGCTTCGTTCACTCTATTTAGTATCTTTTTTGCATTTTGTGCCAATCTCCCGCCGCCAGGGGGGCGATTTAGAACCTCCCGGAAGCGGTCTGGCGGCGCGTTCAGCATACGTCAACTACTGTAGGCTACCAGATTTCCGGCCTCGTGTCAAGAGGCAAGATGCATCATATCCCCCAATTCGCCGGCAAGAGACGGGCTTTGGTGGGGAAAGTAGTGTCGGAGGCGCTGAATGCGCTGGCGGGCAAGAACAAATCCGCAGATTGCGCCGATGACGCAGATGAGTGAAGAAAGACGCGACGAGAGGACCTGCGCCGTCATCGGGGTGGCGATGGAGGTGCACCGCGAGTTGCGCACAGGGCTTCTAGAGGCGGTATATCAAGAAGCGCAGAACACAAAGACCCCGTCTGCTAATAGTAATCTGTATCATCTGCGGAATCTGCGGATTATAACAACTGGAAATAGGAGGCACTGCGGAGCTACGAGGGGGAACGGGGCTATCAGCCGATGCTGGGTCGCCACGGCGACCGCTTCCTGATCCCGCATGGCGGGATACGCCGGGCCGGGTAGCCTATCATGCGAGCGTGAGTAGTCTTTACAAGATTGCCCGCATTGCCAACGACGTGAGCGTGCTGGCCAGCGGTAACCCCAAGCGCATCGGCAAACGTGTGGTGAACAAGGCCATTGGCCGGTCGGTGGTGAAGCTGCTTTACCTCCGATAGCCCTCTCGCCGATTATTTCTCAGGTCCCGCGAGGCGGGATGGCCATCCGGCCTCGCGGGAGTATTGGTGTCATTTGGGATGCGATCCCTTTCGAAACGCCGGTCATTCCCGCGAAAAGCTTGCCCTGAGCCTGCCGAAGGGCGGGAATCCAGTCCGTCGACAGCGCATTTCCGAAGGTTTGCCGAGTAGATTCCCGCTTTCGCGGGAATGACTGCGGCTTGCGACGCCCATGTCTCGCAAATGACACCAGAACCCTCGCGGGGCCCCTGACGGGGCTCAAAAGCCGGAAACTGCTTCTTAATTTTTTGTAGGTCACTCTTATGTCGCGCGGGAGTGCGGGGAGGGTGGTGCGCGCATTACTGCTTGCGCAACTCAGGCTGAATGCTCGCCACAAAGCGTGTAAGCGCGGCGTTGACTTGGTCCGGCTTCTCAAGCATGGGGTAGTGGCCGACGCCGGTCAGCACCTCGTACTGGAATCGCGGCAAGCTCTTCTTGAAGATATCGATGAAGCGCTGGGGATTCCAGAAGGAGCTGAAGATTGCGAATGCCGGAATGTCAAGGGGGGTGTGGGGCTCGAAGAGTCGGCGGTCGGCAAGGCCGTCCAGGCAGCCTACAAGCACGTGTTGGGGAGTCGCGAGGATGGATCGCGTGACCTCGTCGCGCACCGCCGTGGGGGTCTGCGGGACGTAGAGTTGCTCGATAAATTGTCGGACCTTCTCCTGATAATCGGGCGAGCGGAAATCCTCCGCGCGCTTGCGGAGCCCGGCGATCTGCTGGTCGACGTCGATCGGAATAGCGAAGGCGCCCTCAACCCAGATCAGAGCGATGGTCTTCTCCGGCCAGCGGCGTGCGAACTCGTACGCCACCATCCCGCCCATGCTGTGACCCACAACAGCGGCCTTCTGCACGCGCGCGTGTTCCAGCACGGCATTAACCGCTCGCGCGAACAGGTCGAGTGTGTAAGGGATGTCCGGCTTGTCGCTGCGCCCATGGCCTGGCAGGTCGACCAGCAGCACACGACCATAAGGCACTAGCGCCGGCACCTGATTGCGCCACAGGGAGGTGTCGCAGCCCCAGCCGGAGAGGAAAATCATGGCTCTTTTGCCGGAGCCGAAGCTGCGGTAATAAATGCGGTGGCCATCCAGATTCGCGAATTGCTCCTTGGCTCGCGGCGCACCGCTCATCAGACTCAAGAGTGGAACCAGCAGAAGGCCCCCCGCAAGCGCCAGCGGACATATGCCCGGCCATGGTTGAGAAGCTGTGGAGCGTTGGGCAGGGAGGTTGGAAACAAGGTGCAGAGGAGCAAAGAATCTCGCCGCTGAGAGTGCGCCGACAATGCTACTTATGTTCATGCCAACTCCTCCTTCGGTTGTCGATGCTCGGCAGTCCGGCGCCGCCGCACTGGTTTGTAGCAGAGAGCGATTATGCTTTACAACTCTAACATCCCACAACACGTAACTCAACGGCTTGGGCAAATTGAGACTAGGGAGAACTTTCCAGCACATTTAGCGCGCTGAATGTCGAACCCGCGAACGTTACGGTCGAGTCAGTCAAGAAAGCCGAAGACTCCGACGATTTCATCGTGCGCTTGTACGAAACCGACGGCAAGACCGCCGACGCGGTCCTCACTTTCAGCCGAACGCCACGGAGCGCCCGCGAGACGGACATGCTCGAATGGGATAAGTACGTTGCGCCAAAATCGTTCGCGATCGAAGGAACGAAAGTGAAACTGTCCGTGTCGCCACACGAAATAAAAACCATTCGGGTAAAGTTCTGACCGCGGCCTTTTAGTATTAAATCAATGGGTATGTCCCGGCGCTAACGGTCCTTCTCCCAATAAGCGTCTCTGACCGCAGTACGAACAGGCCGGTCAAGAGGAAGCTGGCGGCTGCCGGCTCGAGCAAGCAACTTCGCTCCTCGTCGCTTGACTTCGTTTCGACCCAGGAGTACAAGGGATGGTAACGCACCGATAAAGCGCCATGATCAACGGGCCGTAGGACGTCCTGCGGTCAGCGAAACAGAATGAGTCGGAGGGTAACGGTATGAACATGGTCCGGAGACACGTCGTTTTGAGGGGAGTCATCTTGCTTGCCGCCGTCCAGGCGGCTTTGCTGCTGGCGGCAAATCCGGCGAGGGCTGGAGGGCGGCACGCTTCCAGCGGCGCCGCGAGCGATTCGCCAATGCTTCAGGCTCCGGCAGGTGCCAACCTGCTTGAGGAGTTGAGGGTTGACGCTACCCAGGCGCCCTACAGTGCTGATTCGCGCATGGTGCTCGAGTCCGGCCAGCAGTATACCATCGAGGCCTCAGGTACTTTCGACTACTGGGGAAATCAGGCTCAAGGTGTCGATCCGGTGTGGTGTTTTGCCGCCTGGCGGTGCGGCCAGGGGCAAGACTGGAACTCCTTTCGCATCGACGGCAAGAGCATGAAAGACCTCGTGGGCCAAACCATCCCTTACAATCCCCAACACGTTTATTGGATTGCGTACACGGGCCAGGGCAAGCGCGTCAATTTTGGAATCACCGAAGCGCACGGAGGGATGTTGGGTTTGGTGACCGTGCGGATTTACGGTGGCGGCGCTGCGCCAGCTAATGCACCAGAACCGGCCGCGCTGCCGGCCGCGCAGGCCAACGACCCGGTGATCAGTTCCGTCATTCCCTCGCAGGTCGCGCCGGGCAGCGAAGGCGTGCTCAAAATCACGGGGAGTAACTTCGCCCCAGGCGCGACGGTGAGCCTCTGGAACCCGGGCATCCAGGTGCTGGACACCAATGTCCTTGGCTCCACCGAGATCACGTCCCACGTCAGGGTGGCTGCTAATGCCGCAGGTGGCCCGACCACGCTCAACGTGACGAATCCCGACGGGCGGGTAGGCACAGCCGATTTCACGGTGGCGGGGAACTTGCCGCCGTCGCCCGCTACCGCGCCTGGCAATGTCCCGCCTACGGTCGCTGAGGGGCTCATTGCGTGGTGGAGATTCGATGAAGGAAGCGGCTCGGTCGCCAACGACTCGGCGGGCAACGGCAACAACGGTAACCTGGCTGGATCACCGATGTGGGTGGACGGACAAACCGGCAAGGCCCTCGAGTTTAACGGGGCGAAGGATTACGTGGACACCCCGGTTGACGTGCAGCCCCGCGCCATGTCGTCCACAACCTGGACGGCCTGGGTTTACCCCATGCGCGTCAATTTCCACGAACGGCAGTTCATCCTGAGCGACAACACGGGCGAGTGGGGACGCTCGATCTTCGTGACTGCCGATGCTGCGCGCTTCGGCGTGTTCACGGGCGACGACCACCCCTGGCTCGTCGCACCAGCGGACGTCAACCAGTGGCAATTCGTCGCCGTGGTATACACTCCCGACAACATCCAGTTTTATAAGAACGGCGTGGCGTACTCCTGGAACCATCGCCCCAAAGGGATGACCTCACGTCACCCCTTGCAGATTGGCCGCAACCCCGGCTTTGGAGGGTTTTACAAGGGCCGCGTCGATGACGTGCGCATCTACAATCGTGCCTTGAACGAGGCCGAGATCCAGGCGGTTCAGAACGGCACGCAGTGAGGGCGAGGACGAGGGGCTAATCGTCGAATCAACGTGAAATCCAGCGTGGGCGCAATCCCGCAAATTCGGCCTTCATGGTGTAGACGCTAAGAAATTTCTTTCCAGCGCTCGTGGAAGGACTTTTGCGCAAGCGCGGGGAGGTCCCGCGCATCCGTCCAGCGGGACGCCGGGTAGAAGGGAATTTTTCGAATCCAGCCGGAACGAACGAGCAGGAACTGGCCCCAGCGCGCCAGGCGCCCGCCGAGCGCATAAACCCAGGGGCGCGACAGGGCCCAGGCAAACAGGCGCATCATGGTCTTCTCGCGCATGAGAGAGCCTTTCGGCCTGGGTGCAGGGGCCACTTGCTGCGCCTTACTCCGCAAATGAAGCAGGAGGTCGGGGATATTGATTTTGACGGGACAAACTTCGCGGCAGGCTCCGCAAAGGGAAGAAGCGAAGGGCAACTCCCGCGCCTGCCCGATGCTAGTGAATTGAGGAGTGATTAACGCCCCGATGGGACCGCTGTAAACCCAACCGTAGGCATGCCCGCCAATCTTGCGATAAACCGGGCAGGTGTTGAGGCAGGCGCCACAACGGATGCAGAAAAGCGCTTCCCGCATCTTGGGATCCGCCAAGGTGTCCACGCGCCCATTGTCGACCAGCACCACGTGCATCTCGTCCGGACCGTCTTCACCCGGGCGCCGCGGGCCGGTGAGGAAGGAGGTGTAAGTCGTCAGCTTCTGTCCCGTGCCCGAACGCCCCAGCAGCCGCAGGAAAACGCCGAGGTCCGCAAAACGCGGGATAAGCTTCTCGATTCCCACCAGCGCCACATGTACCCGCGGCGCCGTCGTGCAAAAACGGATGTTCCCCTCATTTTCAACTACCACCACGGTACCGGTTTCCGCCACCAGGAAATTGCCGCCGCTCATTCCCATGCCCGCCCTGGCAAATCTCTCACGAAGGACCTGGCGTGCAATCGCCGTAAGCCGTTCCGGCACCTCGGTGCGCTCGGAGTGAAGGTGAGTGGCGAAGAGGTCCGAGACATCATGCCTTGTCATGTGGATGGCTGGGGCCACGATGTGCGCGGGCCGGTGGCCGGCGAGTTGGATAATGAACTCGCCCAGGTCGGTCTCGAAGGCGCGAATCCCCCGCGCCTCGAGTGCAGGGTTCAGCTCCACTTCTTCCCCGACCATCGATTTCGCCTTCACGATTTCCCTGGCGCCGCATTGCTGCGCGATTTCCAGAACTATCCGGCAGGCGTCCTCGGCCGTCGCGGCCCAGTGCACCTTGCCGCCGCGCCTTTCCAGGTTGTCGGCAAACTGCCCGAGGTAAAAGTCCAAGTGCTCCATCACTTGGCGCTTGAGCTCCTGGGCGCGCTCGCGCAGCCGTTCCCAGCCAGGAACTTCGGCGATCGCTTCCAAGCGGTGGGTGTAAAGGCGGAGGGTCGAAGAGCGATAGGCTTCCTGAAGATGCGCATCGGCGAGAGTCTTGTTACCGAGCTCGTGAACTTCGTTACTGTAAACGCCTTTGTTAGCCATTTACTACCTACCACATACTATTTCTGCGCTAACACCTCCGCCAAGTGCATCGTCTTGAGTGGCAATCCCTGACGATGAATCAACCCGCCAAGGTGCATCAGACATGACGAGTCATTGGCTACAAGGTACTCGGCGTCTGTTTGGGCGGCGAATTGGAGTTTGTCCTGACCCATGGCGACGGAGACTTCGGGGAATTTGACGGCGAAGGTTCCCCCGAAGCCGCAGCACACCTTGTACCCTTCCATCTCGACGAAATCGATGCCGCGCACCTTGCGCAGCAGTTTCCGCGGCTGTTCCTCAACGCCCAACTCGCGCAGAAGATGACAGGAATCGTGGTACGTCACGCGATGGGGGAAGCTTGCCCCAACATCCTCGACCTTCAAAACGTTCACCAGGAATTCCGAGAACT
>Ga0208456_1000443_pt1 | contig 26312 bp, 17 predicted proteins | sample June2015DPH_4_10_2_FD_184691 | JGI IMG/M metagenome (GOLD analysis project Ga0208456, IMG submission 184691) | Peatland microbial communities from SPRUCE experiment site at the Marcell Experimental Forest, Minnesota, USA - June2015DPH_4_100... | ecosystem: Environmental > Terrestrial > Soil >... | reverse complement strand
GCCGCCTTATCCCAGATCTTTTTTCCATCCGGCAGGTAGGAGCGGAAACCCATCAGGCCGTCTTCGCGGGTGTTACGCAGGAATTCGGATTCCCGGATGGAATGCGCCAGCGAAGGGAAGACGAAGGCCGTCGCTTGCTCGTAGTTCCACACGTGGGTACACGTCCCGTGGCAGCATCCCGATTGATTGTTGCAGCCCTCGAACCCGTGGAATTCGCCGTCGGCGGTTCGGAAAGCCGTGTTGGTCCGCAAGGTCGAGAGGTTGCTGAGCGCCGCGTCCAGCGCCGCCGGAGGTAAGGTGGAAGATTCCACCGCAGCAGCGAAGCGGCGGCTGCGCTCCTCGAGCGAAGGAAGCTCGCGCGCCACGTGTCGAGCTACTTCCCAGGCGTCCGTGAATCGCTGGCAATAATAGTTGCCTACCACCGTGGTCTTGTCCTCTGCCGCCGCGGCCTCCCATCCGCAACGATCAGGCGTGCGGTTGGGGAAATGCCAGGCAAGGAGAAAGGTCACGGAGGTCTCGCTGCCCGCAGGCAGCGATTGCGTGACGGCAAGCGAACCCACCGGGCTCACGGCGGGCGAGTCGCTGGTCAGAGCGCCGTCATCCGTGAAGTCGTCCCAGAAGGTCAAGGGCCCATCCCACCACTGCGTCCTCTTCCACCCGCGCAGGTATGAAACGCTTGCTTCAGGCGCGCCTAGCACGCCTAGGAACATCGAGCCTTTCAGCGGATCAGTCGACGGCAAGAAGGGGTTATCCATGAACAAGCCCGCGACGCCTTCGTCATGGCGAAAGCTGGCCTGTCTCCCTTCTTTTCCCACAGCGTTTTGAAGGCTGAATGCCACACCCACTTTCACAGGCGTTGTGGCCGGATTCTTGAGGTGGTAACGAAGCACGGCGATGGGCAAACCGGACGCCTCAACATCCAAAGGCACAAGAGGATTGAACGCTTCCAGGTTGACGAGGATAGGCAGCTTCTTGTCCTGGAATTCGAGGCGCGCAAATGGATAGGCGCCGGTGAACTTCGCGGAAGCAAGGCGCGGCAGGCCAGGCACGTTGTTCGACCCCAACCCACTCGGCCCTTCGTAGGGCGGCTCAATCCGCGCTTCCAGCACCCGAGCCACCGGCTTCTTTCCTTCCGCCTGTGCCCAGATGGCCGGGAAACAGTAGTCAGGCGTATTTCCCTTGTCCGGCCGGTTGAAGATCTCCCAATCCCGCAACTGCCCTCGGCCACCGAGCGAGATCGTACCCGTGCCGATTCCACCCAGTGGGAAGGCAATCATCTTCAGATTACGGCCGCTGAAGGTGCGTGGAAAGGTGATGCGACTGCCCGCAGCGGCCGCAACCACCCCCTGCCCCTCCTTAGCCAAGGAGGGGAGTTGAAGCGGCCCCGAAGCTGGCTTCTCTGTGGCCGCTGCCCGGCGCGCGGAAGGATGTGGTTCTTCCCCTGCCAACCCTCGAACGCTGCCGGCCAATGCTCCGCCCGCCGCCACTTTCTTCAGAAATTCGCGTCTCTCCAGCTTCCCGTTCTTCTTTTTCGTGGCCACAATCCCCTCCTCCACACCGATTCAGGTTGCATTCTTCGCACATGCTTTTGAGAGGGGTTGTTATAGGCCAATGGGTGAGGAAAAGCAACAGGCAGATCCGGCAGGGACTTAGTTACAATGCCTGACACAAGCGCAAGAGCTAACCAATTACGACGCCGCTTATCCCGATCTGGCAGCGCGGTGACGTTTGCCTCTGACGACCACCCCCTTATAACTTGAACCTCGCCACCTCCGCCTGCAAGGCCCTCGCGGCCTCGCGCAACTGCTCCGTCGCCTCGTTCGACTGCTTCACCGACTCGCTTGTCTGCTTCGCGCCTTCGCTCAACTGAACCATCGCCTCTCTGATCTGTTCCGCCCTGTGCGCCTGCGCCTTCGTCCCGTCGTTTACCTTCTCAAACTGCCCCGTCACCTCTTTCACCTTCTCGATAATCTGCCCCAGCTGCCCGCTGATCTCTCCTACCGCCTTCTCCCCCCGCCTTACCATGTCGCTGAACTTGTCCATCTCCATCACCCCCGCCGTCACCGAACTCTGCATCTCCTTCACCATCGTCTCGATGTCCAGCGTCGCCACCGTTGTCTGATCCGCCAACCGCCGGATCTCCCGCGTCACCACCGCAAACCCCAGCCCGTGTTCCCCCGCCTTCTCCGCCTCGATCGCCGCGTTAAGCGACAGCAGGTTCGTCTGGTCCCCCACCTTGTTGATTGTCGTCACCACGCTGTTGATGTTCCCGGCCTTCTGGCTGATCACCGACAGCTTCGACGAGATGGACCTCGTCGCCTCGACCAGTTGCTTCATTGTCCCCTCCATGGTCTCCAGCCCCGTCCGCCCGGTGTCGGCCAGTTGCCTGGTCCCCTCCGCTGCACCCTGGACGTCCTCCATCGTCCTGGCCAGCTCCTGCCTCGTGGCCGCGATCTCCTTCACCGCCGTCAGGACCCGGGATGTCGAGGCCTCGAACTCCCCGACTGTTGCCTCCTGTTCCTTCGACGTGGCCGCGATCTCGATCGAGGCGGACACCAACTGCGCGCACGACTTCTGCACCTGTTCCAGGAGCGAGGCCAGGTTTGACGTCATGATTGAGATGGCGCTCAGCAACTGCCCGGTTTCATCCTGCTGCACGGCGGCATCCCCCGGAGACCGCGATGCCGTCTTCCGGTTCATCGCCGCCAGATTCTTCTCGATAGCGGGGATGGCCTGCTTCGCATCGGCGATCTCGCCCCGGGCGATCAACTCGGCGGTTTGAACCGCCCGGCCGATCGGCCTGGCAATGGCGCCCGCAACCCCCCAGAGACCGAGCAACACAACTGCGGCGAACACTACGCCCAGGGCGATCTGCCTCCACATCATGGTCGAAGCCTTCGCGACGACCTCCTTCGCCGGGACCTGGATGATCACGGCCCAAGGCGTGGCGGTGTGACCGAGGGTAATGGCCGCAAAAGCCGTCACCATGCCCCCGGCCGTCTTGACCACTTCCTGGGCCCCCTGCACGGTCTCCAGGTATCCCTCCGACGCATCCCCGAACGCCGCCTTCAAGGGCTTTCCGATGATCCCGGGATTCCCGCTGGCCGCCGCGACCAATCCCTTGTGGCTGACGATGAAGACCTTGCCGGTCTTGTGGAAGATATCTTCCTTATCCACCAGGCTCTCCAGGAAATCCAGCGGCAGGTCAACGCCCGCCAGCCCATAGTGCGTGTCGCCGACCATAACGGGCACGACCAGCGATGTCATCAGCGTAGGCTTTCCCTGCACGGGATAGACGTAGGGCTCGATGATGCACTCCCTCTTCTTCTCCCGGGGCAGGAGATAGTAATCCCCCTTGCGCGCCCCCGTTTCGTTCGGCGTCGCGTCCTCGTACCCCAGCAGGGGTTCCACTATGACATTGCCTTCCCTGTTCCGGCTCCAATAGGGAGTAAACCGGCCGCTCGAGTCGGATCCAGGACTATTCACAAATCTCGCGTCCTTTCCGTCGAAGGCGTCGGGTTCCCAGGCGGTGTAGACGCCCACGAAGTTCGCGTTCCTCTCCAGGGTCGTTCTCAGCATGGAGTCCACGGTTGCACGCGTCAGGCCCACGCGGGCCGACTTGATGGTGGAGAGCGCGTTCGCCAGCGTTCGCGCCGTGTCGAGGGCGCCGCTGATCACGACCGCGATTTCATCGGCATCCTCCTTGGCCATGCTGAAGACGCTCTGCCTCGCGCTGTCGAGGGCGATGGTGCGGGTGGTGATGGACGAGTACGCCACGACGATGCCCAGCGTGCCGAACATGCAGAGTCCGGCCCATAGCAGAATCTTGTTCCTGACAGATCTGCGACGCATAGGTTTCCTCCTCCGATCGGACTAGACTTTGAAGCGCGACGTCTCCGCCTGCAAGAGTTTGAGGCGTGCTACGCAGGTCGTGGGCCTAGAAATGGTGGTCACGTAAGCTCAGAGTGCAGACTTCACCTTTCAAAATCCGCAGGATTCAAGAACACCCGAGGCTACTCAGTTCCGCAGCTTTCGAGCAGGCCCTGGATGGCGGCAGAAACGCCTTCCTTCGAATCAAAAACCGCCGTGCCGACCACCAACACGTTGGCGCCAGCCTCCACCACCAACCGCGCGGTCTGGTTGTTGATGCCGCCATCCACTTCGACTTCGCAATCGAGGCTACGTTCCTGGATGGCGTTGCGGATTTGACGGATTTTGCTGAGCGTTTCGGGGATGAAATCCTGGCCGCCGAATCCCGGGTTCACCGTCATGACCAAAACCAGTTGCACGCTCCCCAGGATTTCAGAGAGCGTGCTCGCCGGAGTAGATGGGTTGATGGCCACGCCGGCTTTCTTCCCCAAGTGGTGGATTTGCTGGATGGCGCGGTGCAGGTGCGGTGTCGCCTCCTGGTGGACGATGATCGTGTCGGCCCCGGCCTTGGCGAACCGCTCGATGAAATCTTCCGGCGGCTCGACCATCAGGTGGGCCTCGATCGTCAGGCGGGTCAGGGGGCGCAGGCTTTCAATTGCCAGCGCGCCGAAGGTGATATTGGGCACAAAGCGGCCGTCCATCACGTCCACCTGAAATCGGTCTACTCCTGCGGCCTCCACCGCCTGGACTTGCTCGCCCAGTCGCGTGAAATCCGCTGAAAGTATAGACGGCGCTATCTTGATCACCCCTCACCTCTTGTAGCAGGACTGAGCTTCCTCGCGGCCGCTTCGTCCAGGAACCAGCTCAAGCTGCCGTTTAACGGTTGGACTCTTTGGGCCGGGAACTGTCCTGGAGGTCCTTCCAGCACCTTGCGCAGGGCTTCCGCCTTGTCAGCTCCCGCCACCATGAAAATCACCTGTGCTGCGGCATTCAGCGCCGGAAAAGTCATGGTCAGACGGCGCAATCCCAGTCTCTCAACGTGATTGGGCCGAACCCACACGGTCTGCTCCTCCAAGGCCGCAGTCCCAGGGAAAAGCGAAGCGGTGTGCCCATCCGGGCCCATGCCAAGAAATACCATATCCAAACGCGGCCAGTCGCCGTCTTGGGGTTGGAGGACGCGGGCAAGTTCATGGGCATAGTCTCGCGCGGCCTGGTCGAGGTCCTCCTGCTCGGCTTGCATGCGATGAAAGTTCTGGCCCGGAATATCGGCGTTATCAAGGAGGGCTTCACGGATCATCCGATAGTTGCTGTCAGGGTGGTCGGGTGGAACGCAGCGTTCATCCACCTGGAACAGATGAGTATTCTTCCATCGAATGCGTCCGGCGAGGGGCGGGCTTCCCAGGATTTGATAGAACAAGCGAGGCGTCAATCCGCCCGAAAGCGCGGCGGAGAAAGTCTGGTTCTCGATGACCTTGAGGCGCGACAGGTCCTCAAAAGCACACACCGCCGCCCAGCTCATCTCCTCAAGGCTGGAAAAAACCTTCACTTCGTGTTTGGCCATGGACGGGATACTCCTCCTCCCTCAATTGTCCATCCTCTTGCAACGCCGGGCCGGCATCACGAGGCGATTATGCGCGCCACTACACTCAGGGCCTCTTCGTAATTCCGGTCCCGAACTCCCAATTTTAGTTCTTCATTCAATATCTCAACTTCATTCAGAACTTCCAAACGCACCGAGCGCCCAATGGGCAGCGAGCCTGGCACTTCGGCCGAGGTCTTCACCACTTTCCCATCCGACCCGCGCGAGAAGGAGAATCTGGCGGCCGAAGGCCCTTCAGATCTCAACTCCATGGTGAAACAAACACCACAGGCGTTGTCAACTGTTTTCAGGTTTCGCTGCACTTTCACCCTGCCGCCCGCGGACTTGAAATAGAAAGTGCGAGGCTGGGCCTCTTCCCGCCTTTCGGACATCAGAAATTCCCATCCCAAGCGGCTGGCCAGCCAGCCCGTCAGCAACAGGGCCTGCGCGCGCTGCGTCACCAGGCGCGCGGAATCCTGCTCGTATTCAATCCTTACCTCCGAGAGGCGGTCCAGGTAGGGCCGTCTATCGGGCGAATCAAAACATTGGGCAATGAGCTCGCGCCAAGGAGTGATGCGGCTCCAGTTCAGGTCAGTCAACTGAATCCTGCCCGCGAACTTATGAAGCCACGCGGCCAGATCCTGCAAATGCGTCCCGCTGGGCGAAAACCGCGCCGTGTCCACGATGACGTGCTGCGTAAGGCGGAGGATCTGGTCGAAATAGGGAGGCGGCGAAAAGCTGCCGGCCCGCCACCAAAGGAAAATCGGCAATCCGGAGACCGTCAGAGGCAGAACCACGCTGGCCAACCCCTGCCCCGCCTCACCCCGAGCGCGAAGGGTAATCTGCTCGCTGCACACCTGTTTTTTGCCCGCCACCGGCAGGTGACAATGCGCGGAAACCCAGGCCTCAAGCCCCGAGGGAGAGGCCTCCGGTTCCAGCATCATGATAATCGCCCGGCAAGGGTTCTGGCGCGTCACCTCGGCAACCAGGTTGTTCACCTCGTCCGCCGCCTCATCGCTCTCCACGTAAATGAGCAGAGTCAACGTGCAGGCACGGGTCACGACATTCTTGGCAGCGGGATCTTCAGCAGCCGACCGCCACAGAGCTGAGAGCTCGGCTTCCAGGTCAGCCATCCCGCCGTGCGGGACCGCCCGGGGCTCGCCCAACCCAATGGGTTCGATTGTTCCTGCCAAGAGCCACTCCCAAAAAGCAGAAATCAGAAACTAGAAAATGGAAATTGGAAACTGGTGGCTCACCACCAACATCTTAGCTCAGGAGCGAAAAGCCATAAGGCCAGTTCAATTCCCTTACGTCCCCGCCTGCTGTCCTCTACTTGCAACCTTCTGCCCTCTATCTTCTACTTTCTGCTTTCTACTTTCTGCCTTCTGCTTTCTGCTTTCTACCTTCTGCCTTCTGCCTTCTGCCTTCTGCTTTCTGCTTTCTGTTCTTCACAGCCTGTGCCAATTGCGGCCGTCTCGCTCGATCAAGGCATCGGCTTCGGCTGGTCCCCATGACCCGGCCTGGTAGGGAGCGAGTCCCTTTGGTCCTTGCTCCCGCCAATGGCCGAGGATCGGGTCCACCAATTCCCAGGAAAGTTCCACAGCATCGCTGCGGTTGAACAGCGTAGCGTCACCCAACATGCAGTCCAGCAGCAGGGTCTCGTAGGCGGTGGGTGGCGGCGCGCCGAATGATTCACCGTAACGAAACTCCATCTGGACCGGGCGGATTTGCATTGTGGCGCCGGGGAGTTTCGCGCAGAATTTCAGCGCAATCCCCTCGTTCGGCTGAAGGTGAACCGAGAGCACGTTTGGCTCGATGCCGTCCGCTCCCGCGCCTCTGAAAAGCAGGTGAGGCACGCGGCGGAACTGGATAGAAATCTCTGAAACGCGCTTCGCCAGCCGCTTGCCCGACCTCAGGTAAAAGGGAACATCTGCCCAGCGCCAGTTGTCAATGTAGAACTTGAGGGCGGCATAAGTCTCCGTGGTCGAGGTGGGGGAAACCTTCGGTTCCGTGCGGTAAGCCGGAACCTTCGTTCCACCCACCCAGCCCTCCGCATATTGGCCCCGCACAGCGAACTCGTCGATCTGGTCAATCGCCAGCGGCCGTATGGCGCGCAGCAGCTTAGCTTTCTCATCGCGCACGGAAGTGGCATCGAAGGTGGACGGAGGTTCCATGGCCACCAAGCTGAGGAGTTGCAGGACATGGTTTTGGATCATATCGCGCACCAAGCCCGCCTCTTCGTAATAAGAACCACGGTTCTCCACTCCCAGGTCTTCGGCCACTGCGAGCTGGACGTGGTCAATGTATCGCCGGTTCCAGAACGGTTCGAAAATCCCGTTGGCATAGCGGAACACTAAGAGGTTCTGGACGGTCTCCTTCCCTAGATAATGGTCGATGCGGTATACCTGCTCTTCCTTGAAAACCTCCGTCACAACTTGGTTCAATTCCCTGGCACTGGAAAGGTCGCGCCCGAAAGGCTTCTCGATGATGATTCGCGTCCAGGATTCTTGGGGAAACTTCGGCTTGGCCAGCCCCACGGCCCCAAGGTGCTTCACAATAACAGGGAAAAAACTGGGCGGCGTGGCAAGGTAGAAGAGACGGTTACCGGACGTGCCCCGTTCCTGGTCAAGCCGATCCAGCAAGGTCTTCAGTTGGTCGTAAGCCGCTGGGTTGCTGAAGTCATCGGCGATGTAATAGATGCCCTTGCCGAAGCTCTCCACAAATGCCTCGCTCTCGGCGGAGAGCTTCAAATACTTCTTAACCGCCTGGCCCATTTCCTCCCGAAAGCTCTCGTCCGTGGCTGGCGTCCGAGCACACCCAATGACGGAAAACCCGGCAGGCAACATACGCTCGCGCGATAGGTAGAAAAGCGCGGGGATAAGCTTTCTTTCCGTCAGGTCGCCGGAAGCCCCAAAGATCACCATGGCGCACGGTTGGGGAGTCCGGTGAATCCGAATCCCCTCCCGCAGAGGATTGCTCAACTTGGTGGTGTCAGCCATGCGAAGATTCTCCGAGCGGTAGGTGGTAGGTGGGGAAGGCGTGGGCAATTTTGGATTTTAGATTTTGGATTTTGGATTGCCCTCACCTACGACCTTCTGCCTTTTGCTTTTGAGGAGCCGCAGGAATTTTGGATTTTAGATTTTGGATTTTGGATTGCCCCCCACCTACCACCTACGGCCTCCTGCGCTACACTCGCTGCCCTCCGTTTTTTCCAGCCCCTAGCCCCCAGCCCCTGTCGCCTGAGACCTGCCATTTCCCCACCTGCTGCCTACTGCCGACTGCTTACTGCCTACTGCCTACTGCCTACTGGATTTTCGCCCTGTCAATCAGCTTGACCGCGCTCTCAACCAGTTCTTCCAACCGCGCCCATTGGGCCAGCACGTCCTTCCCAAGATGCAGCCGAATTACACGCCGCTGCTTGCTCTCAAGTGAACGCAGGTCGCCGAGGGCTTGAGCCTGCTTCAAGATGGAGAAACTGTAGGGCTCCCCGGGAATCGGCAAATCCTGGGCATCGTCGGCGGTAATCTGAATGAACAAGCCGTTGTTGGCGCCGCCCTTGTGGAATTGACCGGTGGAGTGAAGGTATCTGGGACCATATCCGAGGGTCGTCGCCAGATGAGTTGCGTCGCGCAAGCGGGTGCGAATGGACTCGAGAGGAGCGCCGCTCTCAGCCGTGGGCTCAAGATAAGCCAACAATGCCACGTAATCTCCCTCTCGGTGGTGGTTAAGGAAGGCCGCCAAGAAACCCTCCGGTGAATCCGATTCTCGGCCCTGCGCGGCCTGCGCCCCTTCCAGGTTAGCACGTATCTGCGGGTTACAGTAAAGCTGGATGCCATCGGCTTCAAGCGCAGGCGCCTCCTCGCCGAATTTCCCCTGTGACCGGAATTGTTGCAGCAGACGGTTTGTGTTGTCCTTACTCTCCTGGACGTTGGGTTGATCAAATGGGTCAATGTGCAGCAGCGCGCCGGCCGCGGCCGTCGCCACCTCCCAGCGGAAGAACTCCTGGCCCAAATCCAGCTTATCGTGCAGGCTGATTCTGATTACGGGATGACCCACCGCCGCGAGGGCACTGAGCGCCTGCTCGACGCTGCCATCCGCTTCGGATTCCAACTTGAGGTGAACGAAGATCCGGTCTTTGCCATAAACCCCTGGCTCGCCCAGGGCTTCTCCCGCCACCGGCAACAAACCTTTGCCTTCTTTGCCGGTGCTTTCAGCGATGAGCTGCTCCACCCAGTCTGCGAAAGTCTCGATCCCGCGGGAAATCACAAATGTAATCTTGTCGCGCCCACGCCGCGCCGCTTCCGCGAGCGTCGCGCCCAGGACCATGCCGGGATTCTCCTTTGCCGGCACGCACGCTGCGCTGGCGTGAACCATGCGTTCCGCGCGCTCGAGCAGGGTTTGCACATCCACACCGGCCAGAGCCGCAGGCACTATGCCGAAATTCGATAGAGCTGAATAACGCCCACCTATATCAGGAACACCAGGAAAAACGCGCCGGAACTTCCTCTCGTCCGCCAGCTTTTCCAGAGAAGTCCCCCGATCGGTGATAGCAACGAAGTTTTCGCCCGCCCGCTCGCCCTTCAGGGTTCGAACACGCTCGTAGAAATACTTGAAGAAGCTGTTCGGCTCGACCGTCCCCCCGGACTTACTGGAGACGAGGAAGAGAGTATGCGCAAGATCGACGGATTTCTCGATCTGCGCGACGCTGCCGGGAACTGTCGAATCCAGCACGTGGAGCTGGAGAAATCCCGGCGCCGTCCCAAACGTGGCGCGGCAGACATCCGGGCAAAGGCTGCTGCCTCCCATGCCCAGTACGACCGCGTGGGTAAATCCTACAAACTTGACTTCCTGAACAAAACTCAAGAGTCCCTCGAGATGCCCAAGCATCGCGTGAGAAACCCGCAGCCAACCGAGGGCGTTCCGGATCACCCCCTGATGCGCGGGATCATTCTTCCACAACGATGGGTCGCGGTCCCAGAGCCGTTGCGGAAACTTCTGCTCCTCGAGCCTGTCAAGGGTGGCGTCCACGGCCTCCCGAAGGCTGCTCGCTTCAGGGACTACACTCGGCTTTGGCCCCGAGACCAGGACTTGCGCGCGCTTCTCGGCAATGCTGTTGAGGAGCTTTTGATAATCTCTTGCAAAAGCCTCGACCCCTTGCTCCTCGAGCTTTCGGGTAACGGCAGCGAAATCGATGCCCACCTCCGCGAGTTGGGCCATGACTTGGCGGGACTCCGCCAAGCCCTCCTCGATCGTGGCGCGCACTTTGCCGTGATCGCGGAAGCCGTCCAGGGTCGAAGCGGGCATCGTATCGACGGTGTCGGGACCAATCAGTTCCTCGGCATAGAGGATGTCGCGATACTTTGGATTCTTGGTGCTCGTCGAGGCCCAAAGCATCCGCTGTACTCGTGCCCCCTTTTGCGCCAGCGCCTGAAAGCGCGGGCCGGCGAAAATCTCTTTGAACCGCTGATAGGCGAGCTTGGCATTCGCAATGGCTGCCTTGCCGAAGAGCGCCGATATTTTCTCGCGCTCCGCGTCCGTCTTGGCCTCGCGCAGCTTGGCATCCAGTTGCTGGTCAACAAGGGTATCAATGCGGCTCACGAAGAAGCTCGCCACGGAGGCCACACGCTTCAGCGGCTTGCCCTCACGAGCCAACTCCTCGAGCGCTGCAATATAGGCGCTTGCAACCTGCTCGTATCTCGCGAGGGCAAAGAGCAGCGTGATGTTGATGTTGATCCCCTCGCCCAACAGTTGCTGAATGGCAGGCAGCCCCTCCACCGTTCCAGGCACTTTCACCAGCACATTGGGACGGTTCACCGCGCCATACAACCGGCGCGCTTCCTCGATCGTGCCGGCAGTGTCGTGCGCCAGAGTGGGGGAAACCTCGATGCTCACGTAGCCATCCCTGGCATCCGTCGCGTTGTAAGTGGGCAGGAATAAGTTGGCGGCCATCTGGATATCTTCCACCGCCAGAGTTTCGAAAATCTGCGCCGCTTCCCTGCCCTCAGACGCCAGCTTCCGTATGACCCCGTCGTAATCCTTGCTGCCGGCAATGGCCTTTTCAAAAATACTCGGATTGGAAGTGATCCCGGAGAGCCCGTCCTCAGCGATCAAATGCTTCAAATGACCGGAGACCATTTCCCACCGGCGGATGTAGTCGAACCAAACGCTCTGGCCAGCTCGGTTAAGCTGCCTCAATGGATTCTCAGCCATAGAATTTCCTCTCTGCCTCGTTGGGTGGAGACCGCGTCGAAAAAGGGGCTGGGGGCTAAGTTAATTCTTAATTATGAATGGTGAATTCTGAATTCTGAATTGCCCCAGCAGCCAGCACCTTGCCCCCGTTCTTCTGCCTTCTGTCTCCTTTCTTTCTGCTCGTCACTTGTCCCGCCGCGGCGGGTCACTCGTCACTGCTCTGCGGCCCAGCAACTCATGGGCGCGCTGCACAATGTTGGCTGCGGTAAATCCGAATTTCTCCGCCAGCACCTTAGCCGGAGCCGACGCCCCAAACCGCTTCATGCCGATCACATCGCCCTTTGTTCCGACATAGCGCTCCCAACCGAACGGCGACGCAGCCTCAATGGCCAGCCGCGCCGTCACGTCCGGGGGCAGAACCTCGTCGCGATACGATTGCGGCTGCTTTTCGAAAAGGTCCCACGAGGGCATGCTCACCAACCGCGCTGCAACTCCCTCTCCCGTCAGCTTTTCGTAAGCCTCAAGAGCCGAGGCCACTTCGGAGCCCGAAGCAATCAGGATGATCTCCGGAGTCTTCCCTTGGGCATCCGCCAGCACATAAGCGCCTTTGGCCAAGCCTTCCGCCGCTCTAAATTTGCTCCGATCGATGATGGGCAGGCCTTGGCGGGTCAGGCACAGCGCCACCGGTCCGCCGCGATGCTCAATCGCCACCCGCCATGCCACCACCGTCTCGTTCGCGTCGGCAGGTCGAATCAGGCTCAGGTTGGGGATGGCACGTAACGCCGGCAAGTGCTCAATGGGCTGATGAGTAGGCCCGTCCTCGCCGAGGAAGATGCTATCGTGCGTGAAGACGAAGATGGAATGAGCTCCTATCAGCGCCGCCAGACGCAAACTGGGCCGTAGATAATCTGAGAAGATGAAGAACGTCGCGCCATAAGGGATAAGCCCGCTGAGCGCCATGCCATTGGTGATTGCGCCCATGCCATGTTCGCGTACCCCAAAGTGGAAATTGCGCGCGCCATAATTCCCCTTGCTAAAGTCTCCCTCTCCCTTAATCAGCGTGTTCGTCGAGGGAGCAAGGTCGGCCGACCCACCCAGGAGGGTGGGCAGGATAGGCGAGATGGCATTCAGGACTTTCCCGGAAGCTTGGCGGGTAGCCATGGATTTTTCAGCGGAGCTGAATGTGGGAAGCTTGGCGGTCCAACCCTCGGGGAGGTCGCCCTTGACGAAGTGATCCCACTCCGCCGCGAGCTCCGGATAAGCCTTTCGGTACTCCGCCAGTCGCGTCTGCCACGCGGCTTCGGCCTTCTCACCGCGCTCCATGGCTTTGCGGAAGTGGGCAAGCGCTTCGTCGGGGATGTAGAACTTCGGCTCGAGAGGCCAGCCCAAATTCTGCTTGGTCGACTTCACTTCTTCTTCACCCAACGGACTGCCATGCGCCTCCGCCGTGTCCTGCTTGTTAGGGCTGCCGTAGCCAATGTGCGTTCGGATCATGATGATGGAGGGCCGCTCCTTTTCTGCCTGCGCCGCGCGAATGACGCCATCAATCGCCTCCAGATCGTTGCCGTCCGGCAACTGCTGCACGAACCACTCATAAGCCTCGAAACGCTCGGCGCGGTCCTCCGTGAACGCCAGGTGCGTCGAGCCTTCAATCGAGATGTGGTTGTCATCATAGAAGTAGATGATGTTGTTGAGCCCCAGGTGGCCAGCCAGCGAAGCCGCCTCCGAGGCAACCCCTTCCATCAGATCGCCATCGCTGACGATGCCATAGATCTTGTAATTTACGATTTCGTGCTCAGGGCGGTTAAAATGCGCCGCGAGGTACTTCTGCGCGATGGCCATGCCTACAGCGGTCCCGAATCCTTGGCCCAAAGGCCCGGTGGTGGTCTCAATGCCGTCTGCCAGTCGGTATTCAGGATGGCCAGGAGTCCTGCTTCCCCATTGGCGGAACTGCTGAAGCTCGGAGAGCGCGAGGTCATATCCGGTCAAGTGGAGAAGACTGTACAAAAGCATCGAGCCGTGCCCGGCGGAAAGGACGAACCGGTCCCGATTGGGCCAACCAGGTTTGAGGGGATCGTACTGCATGAAACGCGTCCAGAGTACGTAGGCCATGGGCGCGGCGCCCATGGGCATTCCGGGATGACCGGAGTTTGCCTTCTCGACTCCATCTACGGCAAGAAACCGAATGGTGTTAATACACAGTTGATCGAGTTGCGTTGGGTCGAATGACTTGCTTTCTGGGCTCACTGCGGCATTACCATCCAAGGGATTAGTCCTCCTGATTAATAAATAAAGCTGAGTTCAACCCCGGCCAAGAACAATCTAAATCCTAGGGCCCGTTCGTTGCCCTGCAACATATTTAGATGCCAGGATCATTCGGTTGGACTCAGAACAAACAGCCATTATATAACTTTGCGGTAGGGCCGAACACCCTGAACGAGATATTGACTTTCGACCTTCGACTCTCGACTGGTCTTAACCTTGCCGCGCTCGAAGGCACAGCTTCTGATATCCTTTATTCTTACAGCTTGCATTTCAGGAGGCGACCGTGGACAAACGACATCTTGGAATTATCGGACTTGGCGTGATGGGAAAAAACCTGGCCCTGAATGCCCATAGCAAAGGCTTTTCGGTGGCGGGTTTCGACCTGGACATGGAGAAATCGCAGAAGGTCGGAGAGGAAACGGGGGGCATTATTCAGACCACTCGGTCATGGCAGGAGTTCGTGGACGCGCTGGAAACTCCGCGCCGCATCTGGATGATGGTTCCGGCCGGCAAGCCGGTTGATTCCGTCATTGAGACTTTGAAGCCTTACTTGACCCCTGAGGACATCCTGATCGACGGCGGCAACTCTTACTTCAAGGACACCGAGCGGCGCGCGCGGGAACTGGAAGCCTCCGGCCTGCGCTTCTTTGGCATGGGCGTTAGTGGCGGGGAAGAAGGCGCCTTGCACGGGCCGTCCCTGATGCCCGGTGGGTTCGAAGAGTCTTATCGCCACCTTGAACCTCTTCTAACAAAGATGGCCGCCCAGACCAGCGATGGCGCTTGCTGCACCTATCTAGGGCCCGGCGGCGCGGGCCACTACGTGAAGATGGCCCACAACGGCATTGAGTACGGCATCATGCAGACCATCTGCGAAGCCTATGACATTTTCAAGAATGTTCTGGGGCTTTCCGGGCCGGAGATTCGCGACATCTTCGCGGGCTGGAATAGCGGCGACCTGGGCTCCTTCCTTCTGGAGATCAGTATCGTCGTCCTCGGGAAGATCGACCCCGAAACCAACCAACCGCTCGTGGACCTCGTCCTCGATACTGCCGAGCAGAAGGGTACCGGCAAATGGACCGCGCAGGATGCCCTGGATTTGGGCGCACCCGTCCCAACTCTGACGGCTGCCGTGATCGCGCGAATCATCTCAGGAGCTAAAGAGGAGCGCGTTGCGGCATCCGAGATTCTGCGCGGCCCGAGCAAACAATTCTCCGGCGATAAGAAGCAGCTCATCACCCGCGTGCGCGAGGCCTATAAGATCACGGTCATCGGCTGCTACACGCAAGGTTTTGAGCAACTGCGGATCGCCTCGCAAGAGTACAAGTACAACTTGAAGTTCGATGAAATCGCGCGCATCTGGAAGGGTGGCTGCATCGTTCGCTCCAAGCTGCTCGATCCCATTCGCGCCGCTTTCCAGTCCAAGCCTGACTTGAAAAACTTGATGCTGGCGCCGTATGTCAGCAAATTGCTTAACAAAACAGGCCGCAGTCTGCGCAGAGTCGTGAAGATGGCAACCGACTTCGGCACGCCGATTCCGGCATTGAGCAACACGTTGGTTTATATCGACGGCTACCGCTCGAAGCGCCTGCCTGCCAACCTCCTCCAGGCCCAACGCGACTACTTCGGCGCACATACCTACCGTCGCATCGACAAGGAAGGGAAGTTCCACACGGACTGGGACAAGTGAAGTTGTCAGTGGTCAGTTGTCAGTAGTCAGTGGTTACATTAAATGTTGGGGGAGAAGGATCATGGGGAAGACATTGCCGTTACTGTTCATGATACTCGCGCCGGTAAGTGCGGCATTCGCAGCCGACACGGTCCCATTTTTGCCAGACGGAGCTTCCCAGGAGGCCAGAAATAAAGCGATAGCTGGGCGAGTGTTCGAAGAGATTTTCAACCAGGGGAAATTCCAGGTTGCAGAGGAAATCTACGCAAAAGATTTCGTGAACCACGGGCTCCACAGGAATGCCGACCTCCGGGAGGATCAAGCGGCAGCGCGTGCGGAGAAGAAGGCGTTTCCGGATCTCAAAATGACCGTGAACCTGATGGTAGCCGAGGGTGACCTAGTCACGGTGGTATGGACCTTCCTAGGAACGCATACCGGCGCCGGATATTATGGATTACCTCCAACGGGAGTCAAGGTTGAACTACGTGGCATCACAGTTTGGCGTATTGTCGACGGAAAAATTCGTGAGGAGTGGACCTCATTCGATCAACTGCGAGTCTTTCGCCAATTCGTGACACAGTTGAAGTGGCCGCTCATAGGCTTTCTTTCCGCGGCGGTGATTCTTGCATGCGTACTTTGCAGAGTCATCCTAAGACTGAGACGAACTCAGCCTGCAAAGGCAACTTCATAAGTCAGGTATCCATTTTCCGGAGGTTTGTCTATGCCCTTGAAACTTCGCCCCACAACTGATTGCCAACTGGATGTGCTGAGCTTTGGCGAATGTATGATTCGCCTTAGCCCGCCAGGGCACCAGCGCATTGAACTCACGCCCGTTTTCGAGGCCTGGGCGGGCGGTGGAGAGTACAACGTCAGCTACGCCCTGAGCCGGTTAGGCTTGCGAACTGCGTGGGTTTCGCGCCTGGTCGATAATCCCTTAGGTTGGTTCATTCGCAACCACGCGCGGACTTCCGGCATGGACCTCAGCCACGTGGTCTGGGCGCCCTACGACGGCGTCGGCAAGGCGGACCGCATCGGGTTGAACTTTACGGAAGTGGGCATCGGGGTTCGGGGCAGCGTAACCTTGTACGATCGCGGCCACTCCGCTGCGGCTCACATCAAACCCGGCGATATCGATTGGGAGCAAATCTTCAACGGACGCGGTGTGCGGTGGTTTCATACCGGCGGGATCTGCACCGCCCTCAGCGATTCTTCCGCCGCGGTCGTAAAGGAAGCGATGCGGGCCGCCCACGAAGCCGGCACGATTGTCAGCTACGACTTGAACTTTCGCAGCAAACTCTGGTCCAGTGAGAAAGCGATTGCCGTCACCAGCGAGTTGGTCCCCTTCATCGATGTCTTGATCGGAAACGAGGAAGACTTCCAAAAGGTACTGGGGTTCCGGGTAGAAGGCGTGGACGAATCGCTCAAGAAGCTTCCCGTGGAAGGCTACAAAAGCATGGCCGCACGGGTGGTCGAGAAGCATCCGCACATTCAGGCCGTCGGGACAACATTGCGCGAGGTGGTCAGCGGGTTGGTCAACAATTGGTCGGCGATTCTTTACTATGACGGAGGCTTTTATCAGTCTACGCGCTATGAAGGACTCGAGATCGAGGACCGGGTGGGTGGCGGCGACGGCTTTTGCAGCGGCGTCATTTACGGCTTCCTGGCGGGCATGCCACCGCAGGACGCCGTCAATCTCGGCGCCGCCCATGGAGCCCTGCTGCAAAGCACCCGCGGCGACACCAGCATGGTGACGTGGGATGAAGTGAAGCACGTGATGAAGGGGGGCTCAGCAAGGATTAAACGGTAGGACTTCCGGCTGTAACGGCGCTTGGTGAATGCCAGTGCTTCCACCAAGGAAAGCCGGCAGTGATCCCTGGCAATCCGGAACTGGCCGACCGCCGCCACAACTTGGGCTACTTGAGGCGCGGCACGACGGCCACGCGGCCCGTCATGGGCACGTTGTCCGCGCGATTGTACATGAGCCGGCCCTCAGTAACGGTAGCCGGGAGGACATTGCCGCGAAAATCCGGTTCCTGTTTATTCCTCAGTTCACGCAGGTTGATGTACTTGGTCTCATGAGGGATCAGTTTCAAGCGCGTCAGGTTGTATTCAACGCCCTCCGCCTCGATCTTGAAAGCAACGCGGCAGTCCTTGTTTCCCATGTTCGTGAGGAAGACGATGAAGTCGGTCTCATCATCAAAACTCCAATACGAGGCCAGCGAGCCCACGTAACCATTTCCTTCATTGTCCAGCGGGATCGGATTTACCTTGGCATTGTTTTCATTTACCGCCGTGAGTTGCCCAATGACCGAGCCCGGCGGGCCATTGTACTGAACACGCAGCGAACAATAAGGCAACGGCAGGGGGAGATAGTTGTAGTAGGAATCCAGCCGGATATCCTTCGTTGTAAACCCCGGCAGCTTGAGGGGCGGAAGCGGGACGAGCCGGGGACCTTCGTCGCCGGGAAACTCGACGGTCAGGGTGATGGTCTGTTCGGAATCGAGCTGATTGCGCAGGTAGAGGTGGGGCGTAAAGTTGCCGTCCTTGATGTCGGCGAAAGGAGAATCCGCGCTGGGCGGGCCTATAGGTACTCCGGTTGCATGCAGGGCGCTGGCAGCCTGCAACTGAGGCAGAGGAAACAGCACTCCGGTCTGCTGGCCCAATTCCGCATCGGTGATGTACCCCTGAGCGATGAGCGCTTTGGTGACCCCGCGTGGGATTATGCTTAATCCTCCAAGGGGCGCTTTGTACGCGGTCAGGTTCATGCCATTGAGCAGCTCGGTGACTGAAAGCCTCTTCATCTGGTAAGGACCAAACTGCAGGGGGGCCAGCTTGTGCCGCTTGCCGGCGAATTCCAGGTAGAGGTCGGCCACCATCGCGCGGGGCGTGATGTTGCTGACGCGCAACGCCACGTCGCGCGTCCCGCCCAAGTCCCACCAGAGCGTGTCCAGTTCTACAGGGGCCATGTTCTGGCCGTACTCCCCCGAACTCCACACCGGCCCGATGTTCCAGCTCTCGTGCGGTCCTTCGACGCTCATTCGCCCACCCAGCGGATTGCCCTTCCCCTTGAAATGGATGGACAGCGTCCCCTCCAGGAAATCGCCGCGCCAATCCACATTCAGATCATTCAGCAGCTTCTTGACATCAATATCCACTTCTTCCGTGGGCTGGATAGTCATGGGCGCGGAGGCGACCGTCTGCCCCGACTGGCTGTGGATGGCAACCGTGAATTCGATGGGCCGCGGCGCGCGGTCCATCAGGCTCAACACCGACTCCGTGCCTTCGCGCAACGAATAATAGGGATAGACGAGTTCGCGCGGAGTGTTCTCATCCGGCGGCTTCGGAGTAGTCTGTGGGGCGACTTCCTCGGATGGCTGGCCCGATGTCTGGGCGGGAAGAATCGCGGGCATAAGAACCAGCAAAGCAGCCGCACTCAGCATAGTTGCTCGCCAGGGCATGAGTCCTCCGCCAACACGATCCGTCAGGTCTGCACAGAATTATAACCCAAGGCCGAGAGAGGTAGTCCCAAAACTTGGTTTCGCGGGTTTTGGAGAGTGCAGAGGCCGTAGTGCAGACGTGTTCTTTAGGTCGGCGTCTCTTGCTGGATTTTGAGCTGAAAAGCGGTTCCTGGAAACCCAGCAAAAGACTGAGACCGACGCAACAGGTCCGCGTTACCCACTGAGAAAAGCCGGCCGTGGTGAACCTCCGCTGCGTGGAAAGCGGGGTTAGAGCAAATATCCGCAACTGCGTTCTGTAAACCTCGATAAGGCGAGATCGCTATCGGCTCACCTGCATCCTCCATCGCCCGGCGACCTCAGCCCTTTTGACTCCCCGAACGATGTGACTCTAAAATGTGTCACATGATGACAGCTACGGTTAGAGACCTCCGTTACCGCTTCGCGGAAATCGAGACGCGGTTGCGCGGCGGTGAAGAGATCGAAATTCGCAAACGCAAGCAGGTCATTGCCCGACTGGTTCCGGTCCGGCCGAAACCAGGAGCATACCCCGACTTCGCCGCGCGGCAGAGGAAGATTTTTGGAGACAAGATCATCTCCAGAACCGGCGCCGAGCTCGTGGGCTCGGATCGAGACCGCTATTGAACGCTTACGCTGACACAATCCTTCCACCCATGTGGCGCTCATCTGGTATAACTATTCGGTTTGGGAGAAAGAATTCCAGATGTTCCTTTGAGGGCACTTTAATGAAAACATCCCTGATGATGGGTGTAACTCTGTTTCTGGTATTAGGGGGCAAAGTGGCAGAAGCGAAACGTCCAATGACTTTCGACGATTTGATGAAGGTGCAAAGAATTTCCGATCCACAAGTTTCTCCTGACGGGCGCTGGATCGCCTACGCGCAGGGCGCGGTCGATTTCGAGGCCAATAAAGTCGTCAAACACATCTGGCTGATTCGCGCCGAAGGCGGTGAGCCGAAACAACTGACCACCGGCAACGGCTCCGATTCGCGGCCGCGCTGGTCGCCGGATGGCGAATCCATCGCGTTCATATCGGCACGCGGCGGCAAGGCGCAGGTGTGGATCATTCCCGTGCATGGCGGTGAGGCGCGCCAGCTCACGAGCATCTCGACCGAAGCGGACGGCGTGACCTGGGCAAAAAAGGGCGATGCGCTGCTGTTCACCTCTCAGGTCTATCCCGACTGCGCCGACGATGCGTGCAACAAGAAGCGCCTGGAAGAAGCTGAAAAGAGCAAGGTGAAAGCGCGGATCATTGATGAGCTTTTGTTCCGGCATTGGGATGATTGGCGCGAGGGCAAGTACACGCACTTGTTCACCGTCTCCGCCCAGGGCGGGACGCCGCGCGACTTGACGCCGGGCGCGGTGGACTCTCCCACCTGGTTCCTCGGCGCGCCCGATGGTTACGATATCTCGCCGGATGGGACGGAGGTCTGCTTCACCTCCAACCGCTCGGGCGGCTCACGCATCGCCTGGAGTACCAACAACGATCTCTTCCTCGTCAGCACCCACGGTGGTGAAGCGAGGAACATCACCAAAGATAATCCCGGCTCCGATGCTTCACCGCAGTACTCACCTGACGGGCGCTACATCGCCTACACGTCGCAGGCGCGCGATGGCTATGAATCCGACCTGCTGCGCCTGCGCGTTTACGACCGGCAAACCGGAAGCATCAAGGACCTGACCACAGGCTTCGATCAATGGGTGTCGAGTTTCGCGTGGGCCCCGGACAGCGACACAATCTATTTCACCGCGCCCGAACGCGGCCAGCAGCCGGTGTTCAAGACTTGCGTCAGCAAGCCCAAGGTCGAGAAAGTTCTGGGTGGAATGAACGATGATTTACAGGTCACCCCAGACGGCAATTCATTGGTGCTGACCCGCAGCAGCCTGACGCAACCTGCCGAGATCTTTCGCGTCCCGGCATCCGGCGGAACGCCCCTGCCACTGACCAGTGCGAATGCCGCACTCCTCGCCGAACTCGATCTGAACCCCGCCGAATCCGTAGCCACCCAGGGAGCGCTGGGGGCGGAAATTCAAAGTCTGCTTGTTAAGCCGCCGGCATTCGATCCCAATAAGAAATACCCCGCCATCGTCCTGGTTCATGGCGGGCCGCAAAGCGCCTGGGAAGACGCCTGGAGCTACCGCTGGAATGCCCAGATGTTCGCCTCGCACGGCTACGTGGTGATAATGACCAATTTCCACGGCTCCACCGGATACGGCCAAAAGTTCGTAGAGGAGATTTCGGGTGACTGGGGTGGCGCCTGCTACCAAGACGTGATGAAGGCCACGGACTACCTCGAATCGCTGCCCTACGTGGATAGGACTCGCATCGGCGCGGCGGGCGCCTCCTTCGGCGGGTACATGATCAACTGGATCGCCGGGCATACAAACCGCTTCAAGGCGCTGGTCTCTCACGACGGCGTCTACGACTCACGCAGTATGTACGGTGAAACCGAGGAAATCTGGTTCGATGAGTGGGAACACCAGGGGCCGCCCTGGACGAAGCGGGAAGCCTACGAGAAATCATCGCCATCCAATCACGTGCAAAACATTCAGACGCCCATGCTGCTTGTCCAGGGCGCTCTCGATTTTCGCATTCCGGAGGGCCAGGCTATTCAACTCTTCACATCATTGCAGCGGCGCGGCGTGCCCTCGCGGCTGTTCTACTTCCCCGACGAAGGCCACTGGGTCCTGAAACCGCAGAATAGCCAGCTTTGGTACAAGACGGTGCTTGAGTGGTTGGATAAGTATGTGAAGTGAACACGAGTCAACAGTCGACAGTCAACAGTCGACAGAGTTAGTGTCTCAATTTGCCCGAGGCAGGGCGTGTCGCATCATGTACAATCCCTATCAGGCTGGAGGTCCCAATGGAACCCTCGGTTATAGTCGGAATCGTCCAAACTCTGGTCTTGGCTGGCACCATTTTTGTTATCTGGAAACAAATGTCTACAGCAAGAAATGCCCAACGTGCTTGGGTAATGGTGGAAATTGAGCACAACGCCAAGAAATGGGCGGATGGGGAGGTTCACGTACTGGAAGGTAGCGGTACAGGTGGGGACACTACCACATTTTACGCGGTTTTGGTTTGTAGAAATGAGGGCAGCAGTCCAGGTTGGATTGATGAAAAGCGGGTTAAATTTGAGATTGTAAGCTCTCTACCTCCTCGGCCAAATCTTGAATGTGCTCAATTTGTTCAAGCCGGACCAATACCAATTGGTACGGGCCAAGCTCTCCCACCTACGGATATTTTGCCCTTTGAACCAGTAGCTATGGGTCGTCAGGAACACGGTAAATTGACCGTGGTTTATGGGGTTGTGAAATATCGGGATATCTTCGATAAACGCCGCGAGACGACATTTGCCTACAGAATCCTCAACGGCGAACTTAGGCGTTTGGAAGGCTATCCCGAGTACAACAAGAACACATAGCAGCCCTATGGAAATCCAAATTAGGATACTACCGTCAACTGTCAACAGTTGACGGCCCCGACTATTATTCGGCATCGGAAAGGGGGGTTAATGCAGCACTTTAGGGAGCTCAAGGTTTGGCAGAAAAGTCATGCGCTCGTTCTGAATCTGTACCGGCTGACCACACGTTTTCCGGGCGAGGAGCGCTACGGCCTGACATCGCAGCTCCGCCGCGCAGCAGTCTCGGTCCCGACCAATATAGCCGAGGGCACCAAGCGGCGGGGCAAGCTGGACTACGCCCGCTTCCTCAACATTGCCGAGGGCTCCTTGTCGGAGACGGAGTACCTCGTAGTGCTTAGCTGCGATCTGGGTTACTTGCAGAAACAGGAAACTGAAAAACCACTTTCCGAAATTTCGGAAATTGCTCGCATGCTTTACGCCCTGCGTTGTAAAGTGGAAGCGAGTTCGGATTGAGTTTTCACAGCAAAGGGGGGGACTGTCGACTGTTGACTGTCAACTGTAGACTGGTGTACTCATGACCAAAGACGAAATCATTCGCAAAAAACAGGAATACATCTTCAACTGTGTCACAACCTACTTCAAAGACCCGCTGGTGATTGACCATGCCAAGGGGCAATACGTTTGGGACCTCGACGGGAAGCAATATCTCGACTTCCTGGGCGGGATCGTCACCATCAGCGTCGGGCACTCGAATCCCAAGGTGACAGAGAAGATCAAGGAGCAAATCGATCGTGTCCAGCACACCTCGACGCTCTTCCCCACCGAGGCCATCGTGGCCCTGGCGGAAAAGGTTGCACAAATTGCCCCGGGCAAATTGAAGAAGAGTTATTTCACCAACAGCGGCACCGAGGCCAATGAAGTGGCCATCATGGCGGCGCGCATGTACACGGGGAATTATGAAATTCTGGCGCTGCGCCACGGTTATAGCGGGCACTCGCAACTGGCCAAGTCGCTTACCGGGCTGTACACTTATCGTAAAGCCGGCGTCATACCGTATGGCGTGGTGCAGGCCCCGGGCCCTTACTGCTACCGCTGCCCTTACCGGCTCACTTACCCAAGCTGCGATCTGCACTGCGCCAAGGACATCGAAGAGGTCATCAAGACCTCGACCAGCGGCCAGATCGCCGGCATGATTGCCGAAACCATTCAAGGCCTGGGCGGATTCATCGTTCCGCCGCCGGGCTATTTCAAGATTGTCGCCAACATCGTGCGCAATTACGGCGGGCTTTTCATTGCTGACGAAGTTCAGGCGGCGTGGGGCCGCACCGGAAAGAAATGGTGGGGCATCGAGCACTGGGAGGTCGAGCCGGACATCATCACCTCCGCAAAGGGCATGGCTAACGGCGTGCCCATCGGCTTGACGCTCACCCGGCCCGAGATTGCCGATGCCTACAGGGGCCTCACGATTTCAACTTTCGGCGGCAATCCCGTTACCTGCGTGGCGGCCAAGGCCACCATCGACCTGATCGAGGAAGAGCGGCTGATGGATAATGCCCAGGAAGTGGGCAATCACTTCCGCCAGGGCCTCGAAGCTCTGAAAGAGAAGCACACCATCATCGGCGATGTGCGCGGCATGGGGTTGATGCAAGGCATCGAATTAGTGAAAGATCGCCAGACCAAGGCGCCGGCGGCAGAAGCCACAAACCTGGTCATGGAACGCGCGCGTGTCAATGGCTTGCTTGTGGGCAAGGGCGGGCTCTACGGAAACGTGATTCGCATGTCGCCGCCACTGAACATCTCCAGGAGTGACATCGAAGCGGCTCTCACCGCACTCGACAAAAGCCTGGCGGAAGTTAAGGGCTAGTCGAGGAGTCGAGGGTCGAGAAGTCGAAATTCCTTGATCCTCGACTCTCGACTCTCGACTCCTTGACTACGGTTCCGGCAGGCCATCTTCGACGAGGCTGTCAATGTAAAGTTGGATAGCTTCGCGGATGTTCCGGGTACCTTTTGTTCTGCTGTCAATCAGCAATCGGCAATCGAAAATCGGCAATTCCAGAGGGCTTATGAACGGCATACCGGTTTTACACGTCGAAGCGGACTGCATCGCGCGCGCCTGGGAAGAATCGCTGCTGTTGCTCTACAAGTGCGGGTGCGATCTCAAGACGCAGTACGACAAGCCTGACGACCCACCCAGCAAAGACGCCACGATGCTCATTACGATCACCGAGACGCTCAAGGAGCCGATGATCCACAAGGACTTCCCCGGCGGGCCCGAAGACTTGCAGGAATACGTGATGGAAGTCTGCGAGGGCATCAAGGATCATCTGGTGCGCGACACCCGTGACCCGGGTGATACTCGCTGGGAGTACACCTACCACCAGCGGCTCTTTGCTTATCAGGTTCCAACCCTCCAACCCTACGACCAGATTGAAACCCTGTGCGTAAAGCTTGCGAAAACCCCCTACACCCGGCGCGCGCAGGCAGTGACCTGGAAGGTTTGGGAGGACAATGACTGCTACGACCCCGCATGTATGCAAAGCATCTGGTGCCGAATTACGGAAGAAGACGGCGAGCTGTTCCTCAGCATGAATGTGCGCTTCCGCTCGAACGATGCTTACAAGGCGGCATTCATGAACATCTTCGCCCTCGTGCAACTTCAACAGAGAATCGCCAGGCGGGTTTCAGAGCTTTCGGGAAGAACTGTCAAAGTGGGGCGTTACTGCCACTTGGCCGACAGCTATCACCTTTACGGCTCCTATTTCCAGGAGTTTGAATCTCGTTTCCTGGCCGCACTCCAGAAGCGCACCTTCGAACAACGCACCCTGCGCTACCAGGACTGGCGCGAGATCATGGAGAGCGCGCGCCCGGCAATCCTTGAAAAAGCCCGGCAGATGGGAAGGTAGTTAGTCATCAGTTGTCAGTCGTCAGTCGTCAGTTGTCAGTTGTCCGTGGACAGTGGTCCGTGGACTTGTGAAATTGGCCGCATCTCGGGACCCTGTCATTCTGAGCGAAGCGAAGAATCCCCCTCGGCATGGGGGATCGGTTAGCCGCTCATCCCTGGTGACGCCTGATATCCGAAGTCTACTTTTCCAGGCTTGACCCAAGCCTAGTTCTTAGACCCTCAACCAGGCTTGTATTCGGGGACTTTCTCACTGGGCTGGAAAAGCGCTCCTACTGACGCGGAGAGCGTTTGAGCGAGCGACTTTTGAATTTCGAGAAGGTCTCGCTTCACGAAGCCCTCGCTTTGGACTGCAATGGAACCATCCGGCGCGATGAGGAATATCGAAGGGACCTCTTCGAGTCCGTATTGCCGCGAGAGTTTGTAAGGATAATCATCAATGAGGATGGGGAAAGTCACAGAGTACTCTCCAGCGAAGCGCTCGCTGTCCCTGACTCCGTCCTGCGAGATTCCCCAGATTTGCACTCCGCTGGAGCGCAGTTGCTGGTAAAGCCTCTCCAGAAAAGGGAAAGTGTACTGGCAGATGGGGCAAGCTACCTTGAAGAAAGCGGCAAGGACAGGACCATGCTTCAGCCCCTCCTGCAACGAGTACTTCTTGCCGTCAAGGGCGATCAAGCCGAAGTGAGGGGCTGATTTGCCAGCGTTGAGCACAGACATGGGTTTCCTCCCAGAGTACACCCCGGAATTGTAACAGAACCCTCAAACAGCGTGGCAGACGGGTTAGTCCGCGTTTCTGACCACGGGTCTGGAAGGGCGGGGCTTCACAGGCTGCGGAAAAACCCCTCCAAGCTGTCATTCCGAGTGGAGCGAGGAATCTCGCTCTGAGTATTTTCAACGCAGTGCGAGATTCCTCGTCGTCCCGATCAGATCGGGACTCCTCGGAATGACAGGCCAAACGGGTTTTTCCGCAGCCTGTTCAGCCCCGCCGTTACAAGGCCTTCCTG
>Ga0208456_1000440_pt1 | contig 26422 bp, 26 predicted proteins | sample June2015DPH_4_10_2_FD_184691 | JGI IMG/M metagenome (GOLD analysis project Ga0208456, IMG submission 184691) | Peatland microbial communities from SPRUCE experiment site at the Marcell Experimental Forest, Minnesota, USA - June2015DPH_4_100... | ecosystem: Environmental > Terrestrial > Soil >... | reverse complement strand
GCTCATTTTTTCACTTAACATAATAAACACGATAAAACTCAAACAGCATCAAAGGAAATATGGAGAATATTTGCGCTACCTTGATACGTGACTAGATCTCTTTTTGATAAGCGAGCCCCGAGCCGCTGGCAATTTTCGTTCTCGTCTTTTCGCGAAATAACCGTCACTAGAATAGCATCAATGTATCTTTCAGAATTGGATTTCAGCGAGAGGCGTATTGACAGCATCCTTTCAGGTAAACGCTTTGTTCTCTAAGCGAAACGACAGCGGCTTGGCTTGCATTTCTGTCTTAATCGGTGAGCCTAGCGTCGCACCGCACATCAGATTTAAGATTGAATCGATCATATGGCACGCTGTGCGGGTAGCCGCCAAAACGCAGCGTAATGGACTGTGTTCGATGAGTAGGGCCTCAAAGTATTTAGGACGCATCTCTTAATAGGTTGTACATTATGTCGAATGTCTTAGTCGCCTTGGAAAGCGCTGCGACAAAGAGGGGTTTTGTCGACCGTGTGCTCGCGCAGTATGCTGATATGTTCGAGGAGGCTGAGACAGTTTTCGTAAAGCCTAATGTCGTCTCAGACGAGCCATATCCGACTACGACTGATCCATTTGTGCTCGACGCTGTCCTTACGTTCCTGTCTGGTCATCGCGTGGTGGTAGGTGACGGGCCTGCTTACGATTATAGTTGGCGTGGCAAAGCGGGAGCTGTGCGGGGCGAGCATCCTCTCCGCTCTGTGTGCGATGACCATGGAGTTGAGTGGATTAACCTTAACCAGCGTGAGCACGTCAAGCGAGAGGCGCTTTACGGGTTGACCCTTCCGTTGTCTGTTGTTCCGGGTTCGTTTGATTTGACGATCTCCCTTCCGGTTCTAAAGCGCCACATCACGTGCACAGTGACAGGAGCGGTTAAGAATCAATTCGGTCTGCTTGACCTAAGCGCGCGAAGCGAGATGCATCGCGGAACACCTGATATACATAAGGGGATTGCCGCGATTACAGCAGTGGAGCCGTGTGACCTTTACATATTGGACGCCGTTGAAACTCTACTCGTAGCAGAAGAGGTGCGGCATGGGGGGAAGAAAGCCTTTCTAGGATACATGCTGGCCGGCACTGACCCCGTCGCGCTTGACAGTGCAGGCTTTGACCTTCTCAAATGGCGAGATCGCTCGCTTAAGCACCAGCGCGCCCAAGATGTCGCGCACCTCGCCTACGCGGCTGAGTTTGGGGTGGGCAGCCTAAACTACACTCTCGTCGATTTCTGGGGTCAATGAGCGCTGTGCATACAGGGTGCTGAGAAGATCCGCGTTTTTGTCAACGCGGTCGCTGACAGAGCAGCCGCTTTGACAAGTCTCCAATCTCCTCCGGTTCACGTCTAATCTGAATGCTTGACTACGTCTTCTGATCGGCAAGAAGGACATGTCGGGTTTTTGCCCATCGCCTTGAATTTCTTCCCGCAGGTGCTGCAGATATATGTCGCAAACCAGCTAGTTTCCATAGTAACAACTGGGCCGCCGCCAGAACACATGATTTTATCTCCGTATCTCAAAGGAGGCCCAAGTCAATAAGCATTTCTCCTTTTTTGGACAGGAAGAGATTCTGGCTTTGAAAAAAATTCTGAAGGGAATAGCTGCGATATCTCGTGCAAGGCTTCGATGATCAGCACAAATCGAAATATTTAAATGATGATAAGCGCGAGTATGCATGAAACGCTCTTAGACCCAAAAAAGAGAATCCCGAGCCCACAGGGGCTCGGGGACTGTGCTGCAGATCTGTGCTTTGTTGCGACAAAGGTGACAACAGCGCAGATCTGCAACTCCTGTCTATGATCCAGTAATTATTTTTCGCGGCGCTACCATTTTAATGTGACGGTCGTGCTAGAAACGAAGTAATCGTTAAGGACTTCTTCCAAAGACCAACAACGACGTAACAGTGGGCGTCCTAGTGCAGCGCCGATAACTCTCTCACCACCTCCTTCAAGAGGAGGTGGCACGCATCTGTTGTCCCCAAAATTCCGGCTGCGGGGCACGCTTGGTACCTTTGACTGTGGTTGCGGAGACAACTGAAGTCGCACGATCACGGTTAAAGCTATTGGCGCATAGCGCGTTATTCTCTATCATTGTTTCGGGTCTATCAATAAAAATCGTCAAGGGCGGCGCGAGCGTGTCTTTGCCTCTATGGCCTTTGTTTACGCTTCGTTCGCGAAGCGTGTCAGACTTCGTTATGTTAGCTGTATTGCGCGACTTAAATGTTGCTACCTTCTTATTACCAAATTCGCCCGTGTGGTCAACGGCCAGACGATAATCTTGGTTTCAGCGGAGCGAATCTCGTCGTCGTTAGTGTGAGAATGGTGCCGGATTTATAAAAGCTTCAAAAACTTAGCGAGGGATACCGTTGAAACCTCCAGACACGTCCGAAAAGCAGAAAACGCAGCGTGAAGTGGCTCTTTTTAACTCCAAATGGCAAGCGTTAAGAATGTGGCCACGTAAGGGATGGTGGTGATTAAATGCCATATTGCCAAAACTGCGGGACTAAAAATGAGGAGGGGGCGCAAGTCTGTGTCAACTGTCGAGAACCCCTGTATGACACACGTCGTAGGCGCGCTCGTCACGATGGCTGCTACGGACCTCGTGGCGAACAACGCCCTGAAGAGGAATGCTTTGGACTCCCCTATGGTGGCGCCATCGTCGGAATACTCTTCGGTTTGATTCTTCTCATTTACGGAGCAGCGTGGATCCTCTCCTTAACGTTAGGTATATCACTTAACGGACAGTTGGTCGGTCCACTGATCGCGATTGCAATTGGGATACTCATTCTTGCCGGGGCGATTTACCGACTGAGCCACCGATCGTAAAAAGATCCCTCTCACTCTGCGCACGTCAGTCCGCACGCTGCACAGATTCTATCATGGTTGTCTTGAGAGAGGAGAATCCGGGTAAAGAGCGCCAGCACAAAAAACCCGATGAGGAGCGCGTTAAGCGCGAGACTATGAACTCTGCTATCGGCTCCAACGAGGGCGAGGAACATCCCGACGATCATAAGCGCGTTGAAGGAAAAACGGCGCACTGGTTCCTGAGCGTCGGCGAACACGTACGGAGCGAGCCCGAGCGTAACTCCGACGGCCCCGAGGCCAAATGCGAGCCCGTCAGGTAGGTCGAAAGGACGTTGGAGCAGAAAAACGTATAACGCTCCGGTGAGAGAGATAAGCGCACCGCAGAACAACCCCATGCACGCGCAGCACAGCGTTTTTTTCCCGAGGGGGAACTCGTGCTGACGATATTGCTCGCAGGTAGGGTGGTGTCCGTGCGTCACAGCAACGCCGAGTATCGAGGACGATTTTTGCAAATCATGCTCTCTTTGAGGCGAAACGTCAGGACGCTCGCTAATCAGGCCCTCTTTGTGGGAGCGTCGAGCACAGTGCTGTGGGAAAAAGACCGCGATCATACCTAAGACGCACAGCAGCGAGAATATTGATCCGGTAAGCTGCCTACGCCACGCAAATCCGTCCGAAACGCGCGGTGAAAGAAAGGTAATCACAGCGATCAAACAAAGGGTGGAAAAAGACACAAAGACGAGAAAGAGCAGGTATCGAGTCTTCCACTTGCCCTCAGGCATCCGGGGCCCTCCAGAACAAGTCCTTCAGCTCCTTCATAAGACCTTGCCCGGCTAAATGCCGATAAGTAAGACGCTTCAACGCGTTTGTTGAGAAAATCCCTTTAAATCGCCTTGAAAAAGAGCCGTAGAAACTGCGATAGCTCTTGTAGAGCTCTTCTTGAACTTGAAGGCGCGACAAGTGCTCCGTTGGCATTATGGCGTGGGCCATATCATAGTGCGCCCAATTGCGATCTTCAATCCAGCCGTTGTTTAGTGCTTCATCGTAGATCCTCGTTCCTGGAAGAGGCGTCAGTATGGTAAAAATCGCCAGGTCCGGGTCTATTTCGTCGGCAAATGACCGCAAGCGATCTATTGACTTAGCAGAATCGTGTCGCTCGCCCATAATGAACATAGCCTGAGAGAAAATATCATTGCGCTTTAGCTGTGATATCGCGTTCTTGGCGTCTTCAGGTCGAATCTTTTTGTTAAACGCCTCCAAGGTTGATTCGCTGGGACTCTCGACGCCAGTGAGTATCCAGCGAAGGCCCGCGTCGCTAAGCGTGGGCAGCAAGTTTTCGTGTCTTTTAACGTCATCGCAGCGCGCCTGCATGAACCACATTATGTCTTGTGACAACCCCCTGTCGATGAGTTCCCTGCATAGTTCACGCGTGTGCGCGCCCAAGCCGAAATTATCGTCGGTAAGCCACTGGAATTTCATTCCATACTGTTCGTAGCTGTACTGCATCTCATCAGCTATCCTCTTAGGCGATTTACTGCGCCACTTGCGTCGCCAAAAAGCGCACTGCGTGCAGAATGAGCAGTCATTGGAGCATCCTCTCGACCCCTCGATGAGTGCGTATCGTTTTGTGACATCAGTCATCATCTTGAAGTGATACTTCTCGATGACGTCCGCGACAAAATTGTAGCCTGGATAGGGCAACTCGTCCAAATTCGTAAGCAGAGGTCGATCTGGTGAATGATATATAGTCCCGTCGTGTGCGAACGAAACCCCCTGCACATTTGAAAACGGGCGTCCTTCTTTATGAGCGCGAAGAAGATCAACGAGCGTTTCTTCGCCCTCGCCACGAATCACAACATCGATTTCTGGATACGTCGCAAGACTCTCATCGACTGTTGCGGTGAAGTGTTGACCGCCGACAACCGTCAAGATCTGTTCGTTGACCGCCTTGGCGGTTTCGACAGCGCGCACCGTGGTGTACGCGTTGCAGGTTCCCAACCCGCTTGGGGCGACGACGTCGGGGGCTACATTCTCAATGCGCTTTTCGAGCCCCCTCCAGTCGACGTCGGTCGCTTGACAATCGAGCACCTCGATTTCGACGTTTTCGCCGTGTTTTTCGAGGTAGGCAGCGAGCTGCAAAATTCCCAATGGTGGCGGCAAGTACTCACCCATAACAAACCACGGGTCTTTTGGCGGTTCAACGAACAGAACGCTCAGCGGTTTCACAAAACTGCCTGTTTGTGCGGAACGGATAAAAACGTTAGTAAAAAATCGTCAACCGTTGCCGCAAAGGCGCAACTATGTTCTCTAAGTTTTCTTGCGTACATCACGTGCCATTTTTTTTCGGCAGTGGAAAAACCGTGTGGCTACATTAGTCCTTGGTTTTCTTTAGCGGGCTCGCTCTAACTCTGAGCAGGCGCCGTACATCACGGCAATCCTTCTCTGACTCTACGGGGATAAAGAGCCATCGTCCTTCGGTGAACGCGCGAGCGTTCATGAGAATGTCTCGCACGTTGGCACCAAGGCGCAGCCGCAAGGCCTCTTCAAGCTGTGCTGGACTGATAATAATCTGCACAGTGAAGCTGCCTGCTCCGGGATAGAAAGCGGCGAGTGCCCGACCTCCACTCCGAAATCTGAGTGCCCATCCGTAGTTCTTCCCGTAGAACGCAAAATCCCGCTTAACTCGGTAGCTTTCTTCGATAAACTGCGTGAGATCCTCCCATAACTGTCGCTTCGATTGAACCGAAGCGATCATGGCGTCTATCGTCGGCTGATGCTGCTTGTCACAGAACGCTCCGATGCTCACGTGGGTTCAGTCGCCCTCTCAGTATATCAATTGCATCATAATCGCAAAGATCTTGCGACGGCCGCGATTTTTTTGGTGCTGAAGCCTCGTTGTGTCTGTTGTGGGACCGCGAACTTCGATGAATAGGGACAAATTTCGCAAGCGTGCACAACGCCGAGAAATAGCAAAGTAGCTGAAATCGACGCGCGCAGCAATCTTCCGACGCTTATCGCAAGCAGCCCAAAGGCGCAGGCAACGGCGATAGCGATGAGCGCGTAGAAGGTGCGGTAAATCCCTCCTTTAAGGAGCGGCAACCTGATCGCAGCTCCGATCACGGCCGGGATGTAGAATGGAACGCTGAGGTTGAGTGCATCGGTCGGGGCGTACCTGGGTAGGAGCAAGGTAGATACCGTTTTGGCAGAGCTCAAATAAAGAAGGAAAAGCTGCCTCGGTCGTTCAGACGCCGGGCACGACGCCGGTCAGCGTAATGAGCAGCGGCACCAACGCCAAGCACCCGATAAGGATACAGAAATAGCCGAAGTTTATCCGCTCTGCCACTTTCAGGAGCGTGCTAATGGTTAATAACGCGAAGAAGAACGAAACGACGATGGCGACTAGCGCGTACACGGTGAAGTACGACCCGCTTTTTATAAGGCTCAGCCCTATTTCAGCTCCGATCACGGCCGGGATGTACATCAAAAAGCTCAAATTGAGCGCGTCCTCTGCTGAATAACGACGCAAGAGGAGCGCTGATACGGTCAGTCCTGAGCGACTGAAGCCGGGAAGTATTGCTACGCCTTGCAAGAGACCAACTATGATGGCATCCGTTAGTGAGAGCGACCGGTTTCGTTTGCCGACTCTCTGCCGCGCGTGTAGCTGCAGCAGGCCGGTGCCGATGAGGAGCGCGCCGATAAACGCGATCGCGTAACTCCCCGTCAGCTGCAGCTTTGTCAAGCCAAAGACGAGCAAGGGAGCACCAACGAGCGCAGTAGCAAACGTCGCGATGATGAGAAACGTCGTCAGTCGGTTGTAAGCGCTCGGGTGGCGAAAGTCTCGCACGTACGTGGGCAAGTTAGCCAACAGTTTGAGGATATCGCTTCGGTAGAACAGCGCGACGGCGAACAACGACCCGATGTGCAACCAAATGGCGTAATAGACCGCTTCGGTGAGGTTCATATTGTAGAAGCTCACCATGATCACGGACATCATCGCCTTGCTGCTGATCGGAAGCCACTCCGTTATGCCCTGTATGATGCCAAGGACGATTGACTGTATGAGTTGTGAAATGTCCATGTGATGCAGTGTCTTATTGCGCAGCCGTAGTAGGACGCAGCCCGATTAAGAACTTTTTGGTGTCTCGGCTAGTTGCCTATAAAGTACCAGATCCCCCTCCGTGAGAGGCGCTAAAGCGCTGTTGGGGTTGAATCGCAACGTTGATTAGCCCGGCATTCGCAGCATACTAACCAAGAGACGTGAGTGGCGTTGTTTAGCCGAACTTGTCGTTATAAAGCTTTATCGAATGCGTTATCGCCTTCTTAGCGCTTTCCGCCCCTTCCCAGCCGGTGACTTCGGTTTTCTTTCCCTCAAGCTGTTTGTAGACGGTAAAAAAGTGTCCGATGGCCCGCATTTTGTGTGGGGGCAGATCGCTTATGTCGCTCACCTCTGCATACGTCGGGTCTTTGTCGGGAACGGCGAGGACCTTATCGTCGTTGTCTCCACTGTCAATCATCCTCATCAAGCCAATCGGCCTGACCGCAATGAGACAACCAGGGAAGGTTGGCTCATCCATTATCACCATGACGTCCAGCGGATCCCCGTCATCGTAGTACGTCTGGGGGATAAGGCCGTAGTCAGTCGGGTACTGCACAGGCGAATAGAGCACGCGATCGATGGCAAAGATGCCGAGTTCTTTTTCGTATTCGTACTTGTTCTGGGACCCTTTTGGCACCTCGATCAGCGCATATACGACGTCGGGCGGGTTAGGTCCGACGGGAAGCGAAGTCCATAAGTTTGTCACGCTAACACCTGCTGCCCTATACTCCTCCGGTCTATAAAAAAAATCCTCTCGATAAGCTAAGTGCAGACGGCCGGCTCGCCTCTAGGCGAACTCATATTGTCGATCAGTGACGGTAGACGCACGGGCTGCAGATCACGTTTCGTGGCGCTTGCGCCCTCGGCGATCGTGGAGGCACACAAAGTTTTTGCCGCTTGTAAACGTTATGACGCGTGACCGCGCTATGACCTTACTGACGACACCAATATGCTCGTTATGCAAGCACTTTCGCGACGTCATCTTCCCAGGAGCGACCTGCGACGCGTATCCTGATGGCATACCACCCGCCATTCTGTCCTGGGAACACGATCACCACGTGCCGTTTCCCGGTGATCAAGGAATTCTTTTTGAACCGCGAGACGAAGAAGCCGACCAGTTTGTCAAGCGATATTTGAGCGGCGGGAATAGATCGTAACCGCGCTGCGGCGACAGGCATCACTACGATGTGGCGGCGTTTCGTGCAGTTCATGCTGCGCTGCCTGATGCAGTAAGCCGTCTTGCGTCCTCTAACAGCCATCCCTGTCGAGTAAGCTATTCGCCGTATGGGACTGAAACAGTACAGGACGAGCGCATTACTTTCGCGCTGCTCTTGCCAAACCGTTATTCTAGACTATGCTAGCTTCTTAGCGATGCTACAAGATCTTGCCGAAGTGGATGAGCTGATCTCTCAACTTGGTGACTTAACAGGCACGTATGCGGAGAACGCTGCCGAAAAACTGATGCAAACGTGCTCACACAACGGTGAGGCATTTCAGTATCTCCAGGATAGAATATACGACGTTACAATCCCGGAGCGGGCGCGGAACCACGTTTATCTTATAATAGCGAAGATCCGGACGTGGATGAGTCTTCATCACACGTATGGATGGAAGGAACCCAGTTATGCGTACTAGTTTCGAAAAGCGTCTCAGGGATCGAAGACCGTGCGTGTGGATGTGCAAACGGACTGCGGTTATGCCACTGCAATTTGAAACAGCCACTGTCGTTCAGATTACTACGCTCTCGGGTTAGAAGACCGGCGCTTTTTATAACACTCAGCGGAAAGTCAAGATAACGTGGCACTCGTTTGTTTTGTGGCAATCGCACCACTAGCAGCAGTTACCACTACCCAGCTTTGGGAAGTCTCGTCATAACCAAAGAGCAGCGCACACAGGGCAGGGTTTGCTGCGTCGCTTGCTTTGTAGCCGTACCACTTCTCGTCAATTCTCCCGAACACAGTCTGTCCCGTTCCCAGCGCTATCTTCGATTCGTTCGTTTTGACGTACCCAGCGTCGGTTCGTTGTTTCATCAGCTCGAAATATCGGCCGTATGAATCGTTTTCGGACGAGATCAATTCTACCGTAAAGTTCCATGTTTGCCCTTTTGCATCAGTGTAAACGCCCACATAGGTATTTGGCTTCATTTGCGCGAACTTACTGACAGGACTCCAACCGCCCAGAACGAAGGAGGCGTCGTACGATCCGCTTATGTCTCGCGGCTTAGCGGTGGGAGTAGAGCGAAATGGTAGGGAAGAAAGGCAGCCGCTTGTGAGTACTATGACAATGACTGCAGCAGCGAGCACTGCCTCTAGCTTGCGCGACGTCATTCGCATTCCTTAGCTATCTTCTTAAAACGGGTTTACGTGCGTGTAAACCGATAAACGTTTTCCGCTTCAGTTCCTTGGCCGAGCCTGCATGGCTGGTGTGCTTCTGGATTGAAACGAAAGCAGAGGCTTAGATATGCCTATATCGAGCTTGCACGCGATTTTTTTGAGATTCGTGCCCGCAGAACCGACGCCGGGCTTGCATGCCTACTAGTCATTCTGTAGCTTTACCTTGAGGTGCGCAACGATGAATGCTGGGTCACCATCTCTTGGATAGCCACAGAGCGACGCTCTCCTCTTTGTGAACCCCTGCTGAGAAACTGCTTCGAGCCACGCACATAACAATGGCTTGTTTGAGTGACCATTTAGTCGCAGCCGTTTTCCACGCGGGCAAAGTTCGCGCTTCTGCAGGAGAATGCAGCTACCGATCCTGCTCGATCAGAGCCCCTTCATCACGTTGCGCCGGTGGAATGCGCTCGCCAGCACCAGGAAGGCCGCACTAAAAGCGACAAGGGCGCCGAGATCGACGACCGGTGAAAGCGCGGAGGTGCCGTTTAGGCCCCAGTTGAACCCATCGACGAGGTACGTAATCGGCGAACAATAACTTAAGACCCTTGCTACGCCGTGGGTGCTGTCGATCGGCACCAAAATGCCGCTGATAAAGATCAGGGGGAAGCGCACGAGATTGGAGAGCATCATGACGTTAGCGGGGACGGTGGTCGCTGGTGAGGCGAGCAGTGCGCCAAGCGAGGCGAAACAGAATGCGCCCAGGAAGAGGATCACCGCAATGAAGACGGCGCCCCCGGCAGTGACTGCGTAAGTGAGCGCGATGGTCCCGCCGGTCAAAATAACCGAGGCGATGATGATCCCATACAGCATGCCAGCGGTCACGTCACCTAGGACAATCGTGTTCACGGTAACCGGAAAGGAAAGCAATCGCTCATAGGTTCCTGCACGCTTCTCCCAGGGGGTAATCAGGGGGCCAACTGACGAGGCGATAAAGAACACGAACATCGCGCAGAGCCCCGGGAATAGCGCGTGCACGTCGGCCTCCCTGCCAAAGAAAAACGCCAAAAAGATGAACATCGGGAACAGAAAGCCGAACATAAGCACAGGGGGTTTGGTGTAGTAGATCCGCATGTCTTTCTCTGCGATAAGAGCGACGCCGCGGAATTGCTCGGCAACGTGCCTATGATACACGTGGCCCCCCCTCGGTGAACTTGACGAAGGCGTCTTCGAGACTCGCGCCGTACGTGTTTAACGAGGTCAACGTGAGCCCTTGTCGCTGTGCGAACCCGACAAGATGTTTTATCAGCTGATCGGGGTCGTCCGTGTAAAAACGCCACTTGTCACCCGCCTTTTCAACGCGGTTTGCCAAGCTGGTGGGGACAACCTCATACCCGTCAATGGGCCGGTCGAACGCTACTTCAACCGACTGCGTCTCCTGAAACGCTTTTTTCAGCTGTTCCGGCGTGTCAACGGCGACAAGTGCCCCGCGATTGATGATACCCACCCGATCGCACAGGGCGCTGGCCTCTTCGATATTGTGGGTGGTCAGAAAAACCGTGGTACCTTCGTGGTGCATCTCCGTGATGATCGTGCGGATCAGTCGCTGACTGTGCACGTCAAGCCCTGATGTGGGTTCGTCGAGGAAGAGCACCTGCGGCGCGTGCACGAGCGCGCTCGCGATAAGCACGCGCTGTTTCATACCCTTCGAAAACCCCTGAACGCGATCATCCTTCCGATCGTCGAGTTCAAACTGCTTCAGCAGCCGATCAGCCTGCGCTTCGACCTTGCTCTTTCGTTTGCCGTAGAACCTGCCTGCCAGCACGACGTTCTGTCTGGCCGTCAACTCGATGTAGACGTTGCTCATCTCGGGGATGACGCCCATCGCCATCTTCGCCCGTATCGGATCGCGGTGCACGTCTGTCCCTTGAACCATGATCTCACCTGCGTCGGGGGTCAGAAGGCCAGTGAGCATCCGAATGGTCGTGGTTTTTCCTGCGCCATTTGGCCCGAGAAAACCAAATATTTCTCCCTGAGCAACGCTGAAGGAAAGGTCGTCGATCGCGATGATCGGACCAAAGCGCTTCGTAAGGTTCCGCACGTCGAGGGTGTTATCGTCTGCCGTCACAATGTCTTCCCGTCCAGATCGCCCCTAATCACGCATAGCAGCGTTAGTCTGTCAGTAATGCTAATAGCTCTTTCACTGAAACAGCGCGCCGAGTCACACGTAGGCATCAAGCATAAGAGCGCAGACGAAACTTTAAAGGACGCTCGCGGCTAATATGGCCTGCGGGCTTATCGGCCGCCGGGTATGCGTCGTGAGCTGCGGTCGCAGCGCTACGACCTCAGTCGAGCATGACGCGGTGAAGAGGCTGCCAGAGGCGGTGGCGCTGTCTAGCAGCAGGCAGGGAGTCCCTAAGCTGTTGTTCGCTGGCTGAATAGTGGTGAGGCACACGGAGACAAAAGCACACACAACGCACAAGAGGACGAAACGCTACGTCCAGCGAATCAAAGATCGATCGGAGAAAGCGGGTCAAGCTCCAGAGAGTTTGGTATCCCCTCCGGGAGCAACGGGAACCACACAGATTCGCATCGTGGATTACGATGCTCGTACCTTTAATGAGGCGGAGGCGCAGAGCATCGAAGAGTGCGGGACGTACGCGAAAACGCCCACCGTTACGTGGATTAACGTCGAAGGACCAAACACTCCGGAGCTGCTCGAGGCTGTCAAGCAGAGCTTTGGCGTGCACCCGCTCGTGCTTGAGGACATAGCGACGACCAGTCAGCGCCCGAAAGTCGAGGTATTCGACGACTACGTGTTTATCGTGGTGCGCATGTTCCGCTACAATGATAAGGCGGCGACCGTCGAAGAGGAGCAGGTGAGCATCGTCCTGGGGAAGAACTACGTGCTGACGTTTAGCGAAGGGCATAACGATGCGTTTGACATCCTGAAGCAGCGCATCTCTTCGAACGAGGAACGTCTCAGAGTGACTGGGCCTGATTACCTGGCGTACGCCATCATTGACGTCATCGTTGACCAGTATTTCGCGATCCTCGAAAAGCTCGGAGAGCGGATCGAACTCCTCGAGGATCAGGTCGTCACGTCAGCGACGCCGAGCACGTTGGAAGAGATTCACGGGCTCAAGACGGAACTCGTTTACCTCCGAGAATCGACGTGGCCGCTTCGGGAGGTCATTGACCGGATCGAGGAAGCGAAAACACCCCTCATCAAAGCGAGCACGCATCCCTACTTCAGGGACGTTTACGACCACACAGTTCACGCGATCGATATCGTCGAGACCTTCCGAGACATCGTTTCAGGCATTCTCGACATCTATCTCTCAAGCGTGAGCCTCAAACTAAACGAGGTCATGAAGGTGCTGACGATCATCGGAACGATATTTCTCCCACTCGCGTTTATCGCGAGTGTCTACGGTATGAACTTCAGGGAACCAGAAGTCGCTTCCGAGTGGGGGTATCCCGCGTTCTGGCTAGTTACCGCGGTGATCATTATTGCGATGGTGGTCTATTTCAGGCGCAAAGGGTGGATCCTGCAGTCGACAGCGTGAAACGCTAGGGAAAGGACAACTGCGTCATCGGCGCCGTGTGCTCGGCCGCTCTACTCACGCTCTATTTTCCGACACCGGAAGATGACCGTCCCCCCGTCCGTATAGGGCGGCCCCGGATCGACGCACTGCATGTAGGCGTTCGCCGGGTCTTCAGACGTCGTCAAGCCAAGGGCGACGGGGCACCACGACTGCTCGAGGATCGTCGTATAGTGGAGGAGCGTCGAGAGCGCGTGGGTACAGAGTGCATCGGTTTCTGCGACCACAATATTCGGTCCCTCTATGAGAATACGATCTCCGACGGAATGCACTGGGCAGATCCCTCGGATCTCGTGCACTGTAATCTCTAGCATAGCGTACCTCAAGAGAGAGTTGCGGCCGTGACTTATATGCTTTCGTCGGGACGCTACGCTGCAGTTTGCCAGCAACGCGGGCGAACCACGCGTGATCGTTGAGGCCTCGACGCTCCTCGTTTGCGCGAATGACGCCGCCGCCCAACGGCCGTGCTTGCCTACTAGGCGGCTCACCGCCGCTTTGAGCGTGCTCGTCGCCTCGGCGACAGCTGCTCACCCGCGCTAAGACGTGCGCGCGCCGCCACAAGCGTCGAAAACGCTTAAGAGCTTGGAGCCCTCAGGTAGAGGCATGAACGTAGTAGTCCTTCTCGCCCCCGGGTTTGAGGAGCTCGAGGCTGTCACCATCGTCGACGTGCTCCGACGCGCGGGCATATCAGTCACGCTCGCCGGCATCGCGGATCCGCCCATAGCGGGCAACCACGGGATCGAGGTGATGTCCGACGTCTCTATCGACGACGTCAAAGCGTACGACGCCCTTGTCCTCCCCGGTGGGAACCCCGGCTACATCAACCTCGAGCGTGATCATCGAGTTCTCAAGCTCATACGCGATGCGCACGGCGCAGGCAAGTACATCGGGGCGATCTGCGCAGCGCCGCACGTGCTCGGGCAGGCGGGCATCATGGAAGGGGTAACGGCGACGTGTTATCCAGGCATCGAAATCCCAGGAGCAAAACGCGTGGAGGAGCCGGTCGTCCGGCACGGAACCATTATCACGAGCCAGGGTCCGGGGACGGCGATAGCCTTTGCTCTCGACCTTGTGGAAGTGCTGACGAGCACGGAAAACGCGCGAGAAGTGCGAAAGGCGTTGCTGGCGTAACGCTCAAAGGCAAAAAAGGTGACAAAAACGATGAAAACGCTCATCATCTGTCTGTCAGAGCACCACGGAAACACGAAAAAGATCGCCGACGCGATGGCTGGAGTTCTGCACGCAGAGGTTGTCAGCCCCGGTGACGTGGACGTCGCGGCGCTCGGTGGGTATGACCTCATCGGGTTTGGGTCGGGGATCGCCTTCGGAAAGCACTATAAAGGCTTACTGAAGTTGGTCAATGGGCTCCCGGTGGATAGCAAAAAAGCTTTCGTGTTCTCAACGAGGGGCGCACCGCGTCTTAGGTCGTACCACCGTGCCTTGAAGAGTCAATTGGAGGAGAAGGGAGTAACAATCGTCGGGGAGTTCTCCTGCCGGGGGTTTGATACGTATGGGGCGATGAAACTCATTGGCGGAATAGCTAAAGGAAGGCCGAACGAGCAGGACCTGCGTGAAGCCCAGGAATTTGCTAAGTCACTCGAAAAAAGCTGAATGAGATCGGAGCGGCTGACGATTGCGCGTGGAGGCACCTCTCCCGGCGTAAGAGAGGCTTTAATATGGGTGAGCGGCCAAGGACCATCTGATGACATCAGAACCGAACCTCGCGGTACGCGTGTACACGCTGCCCGTCTGTCCCAATTGCACAATCCTGAAAAAGTCCCTTGTGGAGCACGGCGTCTCCTTTGAAGAACACGACCTGGACTCGCCGCAGTCGCGGACGGCCCTGCTCATGAAAGGGGTCTTCACGACGATAGCGCCGGTGCTCCAGGTCAGGGACACGTTCTTGACGTTTGATGAGCTTTTTCGCGACGATGAGCCGAACATCGATCTGATCTTGAACCTGCTGCGGTGCTAGACGGGCAGTCGGGAGGGGCCACGGTACCCGCAGCAGCGTAGGATCTGACTACCTTGCTGAGTTTGACCGGTTTTTGACGTCACGTTCTTCCGGCGTCAAGGCGAAACCCAACCCGCAGGCGACGCAGTTTTCGGCAAACGTACGGAAAAACAAGTATTTAATATCGAGATCGTCTATGTTCTTGTGTCTGGTCTGGTCTGGTCTGGTCTGGTCTAGGCCCGTTAAACCGTATACAACGTGTCAGCGAAGGTGTCGTTTGTGCGTCTTTCCGGAAGAAAAACTCGATGTGTGTGCGTCGTGCTTGCGTTAGCGCTTGTGGGTATGCTCGGCGCTCTCACAGCGTCGAACAGCCTTTTACACGGCACCGTGCTCAGCGTCGCCGCTCAGACTAGGCCCGCTTCTTCCAACACCACGGTGAGCAACAACGTACGTGTGCTCTCCGACAGCGTGTCACTCGGGAGCAGACTATACGTGGCAGGGGTCGTCTCGACACCGAAAGGCCCGCTCGCGTCCGTGCCCGTCGCGCTGCACATGGGGGGCATCACCGTAGCGCGCACGCAGACGAACGAGAGCGGTGCGTACGTCTTTTCTCTGCCGGTCGGCGTGAACTGCGTTCCCGCGGTGCTCTCGGGCAGTGTAAACGTCTATACGGTCGCTGAACCTGGCGATCCGGCGTTTCCGGCGGCCACAAGCGCTGTCGCTAGCCTCCCCGTCAGCCAGGCGCCGGCGTTCTTCATCATCGTCGTTGTGACCGGCGCCGTGGTTCTCGGCATCTACTTGTACTTTTGGCCACGCTCGTCAAGGCGCGTCAAAGGCCGTCTCGCAGCCACGCGAAAGCGGTTCCCGAGCTTGACGACAGCTGCTACGCGTCGTCAAGAAGGGGCTGAAGCGCCCCCGCAGCCAGCGCCCCCGACAAAGCCGCCACGTGCCGCCGAGCTAACCGAAGAAGCATTCGAGCGCTGGACGAGGAGACACGCTTTGCGACAAAACGAACGAATCGAAGCAGCCACGCAGCCTGCGCTCGAACCAGAGCCGGCACCCGAGCTTCCACTTAAACCCACAGGCGACGCGGCGGCCGTCAAAGAAGCGTTCGACCTGTTTGAACGAGGAGACGACCGGCAAGCGATCGGCGTGTTGTACGACGCTGCGTTTGCGTCGCTCGCGACACGCGCAGTGGTCACCCTTGCTCCGCACATGACGCACTGGGAGCGATATGGCGCACTAGAAGCGGCTGTCCCTGAGGTGCGGGAGCCCTTGCGTACGTTGACCGTCGCTTTTGAACGCACCCACTACGGACGCAAATCGCTCACGGAAGAACAGCAGAACGCTGCCATTGCTGCGTTTCAATCGATCAGTGCGTTAGCTAAGCCCATGGAAGAGAACACCTGAGGTTTTTTGGGCGCGGAGCGCTCGTGAAGTCACGCACTTGTCTATTTCAGTAACCGCGCGTTCCAACGCAAGCGTTCAGCTGGGTACGGGATCAACTGAAGCTGTCTTCGTTCATAGAGGGTTTTAAGATAAGCCGTTTTTGTGCAGGAGACAATTTCTGAACGATACGGCTTTCGCAGCCCATAAAGAAGAGCGATCCGGATAGCGAACAAGTCCTGAGTTACTTAGCTGCTGCCGCACAATAACGATGCGCGCTGGAAGCGCATTTTTCGGGCAAGAAGAGAGACGGGCAGGCTGATACGCCTAGCGGCTCGGTTTCGCGCGTTGACACTCAGCGGCGTGCTTTATCAGTTCCGGTTCAGATCCCTCGCTGCCGCAGTCGGGACACATGTACGTCGAATCCACGTGCGCTTTCTGTTTGTTGTTACGAGCGTGCTCAACCATCTAGCGTTCATCTCGCCGCTTGAGATAGGGGCAATCGGCGCTATGCATTATCGACATCGGCTTAGAGCCCTCTGCTAGACAAACAGGGCACATATACTGCACTGCATCGCCGGGGATCCTCTCCAAGCGAATTCTTTCCCCGTTTGCTGAAATATTAGTTACATTGGCCATTGGCCTCAACCGCCGAAGTTTAGGGAGAATATGAAAAGCGAAGCACGCTGATCGCATATAGCGTCTTCTATTTTGCTTTGAGCAGCCAGACTCGTCGCATCGCTGGGCGCCTATGCGCGTTTCCTGCGACCGCTATGATCGGCTTACCCCCTCGCTTCTTTCGGCTTCGGTGCTCGCGTATTCTCTTAACACGTCGGCTAGGCGCACAAATGCGCTGAGTTCTGCGTTCTTGAGAGGGCGGTGCCACGCTGTTCCCGTTCTACAGCACTCCCCTGGTTGTAACACGAGTCAGATCAGCAATGCTTATCGACTTACGCCTATCCACTTGACGCAGCCATACTCCGGCTATTTTTTTCGATCTTCAATGAATAGAAGAACTATGACTATGAGTGGAACAACGATGCTAGCTGCGCGGCTCCAGGCAAACCCTTGCGCGTAGGTCAGATACGCCCAGCCAGCCGCTAAAATAACCAGTAATATATATTCTATGATCCTAAGCGGACTCACCTCTCTCACCTCCTCATATTTCGTTATCGATTTCGTGCTACCTCATTCAAAACTGCAGAGCACTCGCTCGACTACTTATGTAAGAAATGTACTACGATTTAACCGTTGCGTTTCGGCTGTTCTCGGAGCAAGTGATTGTCGGAACGCCCCATTAGTTCCCCCCCTTAATATTGTTCGTTCACTCGAAAAACACGCAAAACAGGTGCGAGGACTTTCACGTGGTTTAAGGACTGTCGTGTCGGTAATACACGGCCCCTCAAACTATAATACGTGGCCGGCAGAAAAAGAAGAAGAGTCGAAAAACAAGGGAGATGTCAAAACTGCGTTAGCGCGTGCGTCGCACTCTAGCACATTGAGAAAAAGCCTTCTAAACGGTCGCGTACACGTCCTTCTTTTTTCGGGGCCCTGGCCTATCACACCATGATATTTGCCACAATCGTGGCACTTTAGCCGCATCGGACCACTGACTACTGGTGGAAAATCGCGGTGCGCGTGGCGGCTTTGGTCATCTCACAAAATGAAGAAAAGTAGCCTGAGTTACCCCCTCGCACAAGTCTTGTTATCTGCTTTCTATGCGGCAAAAGTAGGTCGAGTGTGAATAAAACTAGTTCATGAAGCTTTTTTCGCTCTTTTTTTGGCCGCGTCACGACGCGAATCGTGTGTTATCACACCTTGTGGGCAACCGTAGTACCTGAGCCGTGGAACCGTTCCACCGCGTAGCCGAGAGAGGTAAACAGGCGGCAACAATCGACACACGTATCGAAGCTGTGTGTCTCTAAAAAAGATCATCGGAGCGTGCTCAACAAGCGTTGACTCAGCTCCTTTGAGGGCTGCTAGTTCGCCCCCATCAGCGCGTTTCACAGGCGACGATGCACACGCTGAAACAGAAAGTGCGATCATCTACGTCGTAATTTGCCTAGCGAGGTCCTAGCGGGCTCAAGCTTTTGCGGCGATTCTGGAATTTCGAGCAGCTGTCCCCCCGCCACCGCGATTGTTACTTTTATATAGGCGCAGCATCGTTTTTCTAGTTACCCGGAGAAATCGAGGAAAGATAGCGAATGGAAACGCAGCGAGTCTTGGTGACGGGGGGCGCTGGGTTCATCGGAACAAACTTGGTGGCAGAGCTGCGCAGCAGAGGACACGACGTTCACAGCGTCGATCTGACGCACACCAGCAGGGAAGCGTACACGAGAGTCGACGTGCGAAGTTACCGTCAGCTCGAAAACCTCTTTCAGAATCACGACTTTGATTACGTGTACCATCTCGCGGCCGAGTACGGCCGATGGAACGGAGAGGATTACTACGAGAATCTGTGGGCGACCAATTGCATCGGTACCAAGCACGTTTTGCGGTTGCAGGAACGAAAGGGTTTCCGCTTGATCTTTTTTTCGTCTGCCGAGGTGTACGGAGACTATGCAGGCGTCATGCGTGAAGACGTCATGAAAGGAAACCCTGTGGTAGACACCTACCAGATGAACGATTACGCGATCACAAAGTGGGCGGGGGAGCTCATGTGCATGAACTCTGCTACGATGTTCGGCACGGAAACGGTGCGCGTCAGACCAGTAAACTGTTACGGGCCGCACGAGCACTACACCCCCTACCGCGGCTTCATACCGAGGTTCATCTATCACGCGCTCTTCAATAAGCCGTACGTCGTCTACAAAGGACACAAGCGGGTCATCGATTACGTCGAGGATTCGTGCAGGACGTGGGCGAACATCTGTGACAACTTCATACCTGGTGAAGTCTACAACGTGGGCGGGCGACCGGAGTGGGAGCGCGACATCAAGCAGTATTCCGATATCGTGCTCAGCGCTGTCGGAAGGGACGATTCCATCGTAACCTATAAGGAAGCGGAACCATTCACTACAAAGGCGAAGCACATGGATTTCACAAAAGCGGCGCGCGACTTGCGGCACGACCCAAAGGTACCCCCAGAGGAAGGGATCGCGCGCACCGTGGAGTGGATGAAGAAGGTGTACGGGTGAACACGTCGATGGAGGACGTCAGCTTGCAATACGACGGAAAAACGATACTCGTTACCGGGGGTGCCGGGGCGATCGGCGGCAATCTCGTGCCGCGGCTGGCGGCACTGCCGACCGAGAAGATCATCATTCTCGATGACCTCTCGTCTGCTTACGAATGGAACGTTTCGAAAGGGCCGAAGATCCAGTTCATTAAGGGGGACATCCTTGATGATGAGAAGCTCAAGTTTGCTTTTAAGGAGAAACCGCAGATCGTTTTTCATTTAGCTGCACACTTCGCTAACCAGAACTCGATCGATTTTCCAGAAACGGATCTTATGGTAAACGGCTTGGGAATACTGAAGGTCCTCCAATACGCGCACCTGGGCGGCGTGGAACGATTTGTGTACAGTTCGTCGGGGTGTGGGGTGTACGGCGTCTGCTCGACGATGCCCTTTGAAGAACACGACGTTTCAATCAGTCTGCACTCGCCGTATCAGGTCACGAAGCTCCTTGGTGAGCTCTACACGAACTACTTCTATAACCTGTACGGGCTGCCGATCGTCAACGCGCGGTTGTTCAACGTGTATGGGCCTGGCGAGGTGCCGGGCAAGTACCGAAACGTCATCCCGAACTTCTTCTACTGGGCGATGCAGGGGCAGCCCCTCCCCATCACAGGGGACGGAACTGAGACCAGAGACTGGACGTTCGTCGATGACGCGGTGAACGGCCTGCTCGCGATGGGAGTGGCGCCTGAAGCCGTCGGAGAGGCGATTAACCTCGGCTCGGGCATCGACCACCGCGTGATCGAGATGGCGCGGATCGTCAACGAGCTTACGGGCAATCAGTCGCCGGTGCAGTACGTTGAGCGACGTAATTGGGACGCGAAGCCAAAGCTTCAGTCCTCAATCGCGAAAGCACGAAAACTCATCGGTTATAAGCCTCGGGTGCGCTTCGAAGACGGGCTGCAGAGCGTACACCAGTGGTTTGTGGAGAATTGGAAGAACATCGGTAAGAGCGCTGAGTTTCAGCACTGACTATGCGTATATTGTTACTGCAGGAAGCGGACTGGCTTAAACGAGGCCCTCACCAGCAGCACCACCTCATTGACCGGATGGCGCTGCGCGGACACGAGATACGAGTCATCGATCACCAGTTCCAGTGGCGGGAAGACCAGAAAGGTGAGGTGCTACCCAAGCGTGTGATCGTGCCGCGCGCGTACAAAATTTACCCGGAGGCGGGTGACCGCATCACGCTCGTACGCCCGCGCGCGGTCAAGATCTCTGGATTGAACACGGCCTCCATCGTGCCGTTTCACCTCAGCGAAATTCTGCGACAGGTGCGGGAGTTCAAGCCGGATCTCATCCTCGCCTTTGGCATCCTTAACGCGCACTTGGGGCTGAAGGTGGCCCAGCGGCACAATATCCCCTTCATTTACTACCTCATCGACCAGTTGCACACGCTGCTCGTCCATCCGTTCAAGCGCGTGATCGCGGAGCGGGTCGAGCGCTGGAACCTGCAGTCAGCCGACGAGGTACTCGTCATCAACAGGGCGCTCAAGGAGTACGCGAAAGTCATGGGGGCGCCAGAAAGCAGGATTTCAGTAATCACCGCTGGGGTGAATTTCAAGCGATTTGACAGGACCTTGGACGGGCACGCCGTACGAGAGCGATACGGGGTTGCGCCGGACGAGATCCTCCTCCTCTTTACGGGATATCTGTACAGCTTTTCGGGACTTAAGGAAGTGGCGCGTGACATTCTCAGCGGCCCCTCAAAGCGCGTCAAGCTCATGGCAGTGGGCGACGGCGACTTGCTAGAGTCCCTGGCGGAGATGACGGCTTCGCCTCGCGCGAACGGGAGCATAATCTTGCCCGGGAAGGTGCCGTTTGATGAAGTGCCACAATACGTCGCGGCGGCTGACATCTGCCTCTTGCCGGCGTATCGGAATGAGATCATGATGCACATCGTGCCGATCAAGATGTACGAGTACATGGCGATGGCAAAGCCCGTGATCGCGACCAATCTCCCTGGGATCGTGCAGGAATTTGGCACGAATAACGGCATCCTGTACGTGGAGCGCCCCGAAGACGTCGTCGCCAAGGCGCGTGAGATGACGGATCGCGGTGTGATGAGGGAGGAGGGAGAAAAGGCGAGCACGCACGTGGCGGGAAGCGACTGGGATACGATCGTCGATGAGTTCGAGGCAAAGCTTCAACAGGCAATAACAAAGCGACGCGAGCAGACAATCGCGAAAGCTGCAAGCCCCCCAAGTTCTTCTTTTTGGCATTGATTCGCAAAAAGGCATTTCAGTGCCCACAACAAAGAACGTTTTTAGAAACTGTATGGCATCGCAAAAGACGAAAAACGTCTCCAGGGCGTGCTTGCACGAGCACTTAGCAAGTTTGAAAAAAGCAAAAAGAGGTCTTCAAGCGAGAAATAAAAAAGAGTTGGGTGAATTGCTGCCCATGCAAAAAGATTATTGATAGAAGAACGACTGTTGTGACAATCCATAAATCGGCTACTTCAGATTCGTTACCGTGCTGTTTTTAAATAAGAAACGGAGGAAAGTTTGCGTGAGAAAAATCAATGTTGCGGTTATCGGGTGTGGTTTTATCGCGAAGATAAGGCATATACCTGCTTTCAAGCGCATGAAAAGCATAGTTGAGCTTTCTGCCGTGTGCGATCTTAATGAAAACCTTGTAAAAGAAACGGCGTCAGAATTTAACATTCCTCATTGGTACACTGATACCGCGACCCTCTTTGCAAAGGAACAGCTTGATCTGGTAGATATTTGCGTCCCTCCCCAGATACACGCCCCGATAGCAATAGAAGCAATGGAGAATGGCTGCAATGTCATCATGGAAAAACCGATGGCGTTGACAACGTCTGATTGCGACCAAATGATAACAGCTTCTCAGAAAAATGAAGTGAAACTGTGCACTATCCATAATGACTTGTTTCACCCGCCGTTTCTAAAGGCGCGAAAATTGATTGCATCGGGAGCAATTGGTGACTTTCGCGGCTTGCGCATTTTTTTGTCTACCCCTAGAAACGACATGATCGATCTGAAGGATCACTGGTATCATAGACTCCCGGGAGGGGTTATCGGTGAGACTGGGCCCCATATTTCATACATATCAGCCGCCTTCCTCGGTGCAATTGAAAAAGTCGACGTATTCGCGAGAAGCTTCTTGGCACGTCCTTGGGCACCATTTGATGAATTCAGGATCGAAATGGAAGGAGAGAACGGCTTCAGTTCGGTCGTACTTTCGTACACGAACAGTTATTGGGCTGCGGAGGCAGATTTGATTGGATCGAATGCTATGCTGCGCGTAGATTTGGATAGGATGTTACTGACTCGTCAGCGGCTCGATAGCTTAACTTATGCATCTGTTGGGAGTTCCTCTTTAGACATATTGGGCCAAATGGCACAAAATTTCTTATCAAACGTGTTTTTAGGGGTTACTGGCAGGCACAAGCTAGGAACTACGGTCGTAATAGAAAAATGCGTCGACAGCATTTTGCGCCGGACCTCGCCTCCAGTAACGGCCGAAGAAGGCAGGGAAGCGGTTCGTATCATGGAAATGATTGTCAAACGATTTGAGGAGAAGTACGGCAAATAATGAGGTAGTTTTTTTAGCCCCTTCATACTTAAATCGCTCGAAATCGCGCCCACCGGTACCTTTAATTCATGCTTTAGTTCCTGCAATAATCACTGTTGCACAGCAAGGAGCGACAAGAAAATGCGTGAGCTCTGCCGATTATTTGAGCTGTTAACGCAGGCAGCAACACGTGCTATGTTGTTCCAAAGTATATAGTGGACTATGCTGTCCTGTGGCGTTGGACTAGAAGGGCTGCCACCCCTGACCAAAAAGACTGTTCGTAAGAATATGAAAGCATATACGTCTTTACACAACTGTTACCAGCAGCTCGTGAAGTGCGTGTGCCATACTTTGCAAGAACGACGTGTGTAATCGAAGAATTTGATCTTACCTGCTGGAACTGAAAACTGGGCTTATACACCTATTCGCAACTTGCCTTATATTCGCGTCGTGATAGCCTCAAAGAACTTTTTCAGTTATCGTGTTCAAATGCGGGCCTTCCACACAAATTCCGATCCACTCTAAATGACAACATATACCTCAACATGTTGGCATTATATCAAGTAGAAAAGATCACTAAGAACAAAAAGGGCTGCAACGGACCCACGTCTCTTGTCGAACTGAAGAGGTTTCGACTGTGCGCGAATCAATAAAGCACTTTGCAAAAATTGTATCTGAGACTTTTCCGATTGAAGAACCTATTTTTGAATTTGGATCTCTGCAGGTCCCGGGTCAAGAAGGATTCGCAGACCTGAGGCCTATGTTTCCAAACAAGGAATATATAGGCTGTGACCTGCGAAATGGACCCGGCGTTGATCGCATAATAGACTTAACGAGTATACCGATGCCTGTCGAATCAATTGGGACTATCCTCATTCTTGATACGCTAGAACATGTGGAATACCCCAGAAAGGCTGTGGGAGAAGTGCATCGAACACTCAAAAAAGACGGAATTGCAGTGCTCACTTCGGTAATGAATTTTCCAATACACAGTTGCCCCTATGATTATTGGCGCTTTACTCCGGAAGGATTCAAGACCCTGCTCAAAAGTTTTGCTTTCCAGTTTGTTGTTTTTGCAGGAGATGATATGTTCCCACATACTGTTGTCGGAGTGGCCGCTAAACACTCTGTTTCTGAAGAATCATTTGCGGAATTTAGACACAAGTGCGGTCGCTGGAAAAAACAGTGGACGGGTCCCAGAGACGCTTTCAAAAATTATCGTCGATTATTCATTAGCAAACGAAAACAGTCGTTTTAGCATCGCGAACGTGGAAATAATCTCTGAGATAGTTTGCTCTTTTTTCGATTACCTTTTCATGAGATTACCTTTTCATGAAAATCTGAATAACAGAATTCCAACGAGCTCGATCCACGCCGCCAAATGCAAACGTGTTTGCTAGATACGCCCATATACAAACCATCAGAAATTTCTTTTTTTTAGATGGTCTGTGTTGATTGCATCAAGCGGCGCGACCTTTGAATTATGTCTATTGAGTACGGTACCGTTCCTCGTTGAGGATTTAAACAGCAAGAAAATTGCATATATAGCAAAATGAAAAAGAATGGCTGACGCGCAAGTATTTACCTGGCGTGAGGTGCGTATCCAAGCACACACCACACCATGCAGTCGATGACTTTAACGTTCACAGCAAAATAACGTGTCGAACAATGGGCGGCAGGCTCACATCCCCATATCACATTGGCTGTTTCATCACGGCATACTTTTTGTGCTTTCATATGTGATGGTTGTCATTGCGATCACGCAGATGTTGACAAATACCACGATTTTTCTTCCCGCACTGTGTTGCTCCCAAAGAATATTACAAGTTCACTCACGCGAGGAATTTTGATGCCACCTAAGTGTATTTATCATTTCACGGCCAGTTTTCTTCAGGTTTGTTTCCGTGATATCAGTTAATGAGCTCAGTAATCGTTGGCTCAACAAGCTATACGAGCTGGTTTTTAAGGAGAAGATGGATCATGAAACTTAGCGGTTCTTCACAGGGACTTTACATGTGGCGATCGGCACGCTTTTCGGATCGGCTTTGACGTTTATATTCGGCATCTCGCTGCAGAATCTTTAGCTAGTTTGGCCGATCTGAGATTGGCGCCGGTCGGCTAGCGTAAGCGAAGTGCACAATCCCACACGGTTAATTGTCGGGCTAATCGCAGCGAAGAACCTCGAAGAACAGCGCTGGCCCTGCCTATCTAACGCTTAAGCTTAGGTCAGTCCAAACGTGCGAATTATGTCATCAGAATAAGTTCTAAATGGATCTCTTACGGTCTATGAGCAGTCAGCGCACTTTGTCTTGGTCACTGCTTGCGCTGCCTAGACCAGACTTGGCGTTCGCTGGTCTCATAATTTTGATCCCTCTCAAGTTCTTCGTGAAGCATGGATCACGCAATTCGCGAAATCGATTTTTGGCCTACCAGCATTTTCGGGGCAGACATCCGTTAGCTCTAAAATACATATGTTTCACGGCTGCGAGTCAAATCTGATAGGCAGCTTCTGTACAAGCCATAGGTGCTTGCCAGCCTCCGAACGCGGTATGTGATCGACGAGACGTATTTCAAGATCCATGGCAGCGCCTAGCCGCTCTCGCAGTGCCCCGAACAGTTGCCCTGAGTCGCACTTCTCGTAGTCCCTCCCGGGCACAATGTTCAAGATCAGTTTTCCTGGCTCGTCCTGAAAAAACTGGAAGTGGCTAACGGCTTCAAAATCAACGTTGATCACGTCTCCCGTCATCCAGATCGTAGTTATGGGCATCGCCACGCCGTTGCGATCGATGACGTATTCGTTCGCTCGCCCTTCTATGCGATGCAACAGCACGTGATGACGCCCGCACTCGCACGGGAGATCGGCGTATTGCGCCAGATCCCCCGTTCGATAGCGTATGAAGGGGAATGCTGGGTTGTTGAAGCCTGTCGCGACGATCTCACCGACCTCATCGGAGTTCACGATTGGCTGCCCTCGCGCGTCGATGAGTTCAAGGACCCCATATTCGGGGAACACGTGATACTTCTGCGAGACCTCGCACTCTGATGCAAATGTTACTTGCTCTGCTTGGCCATACCAGCTGAATACCCTGCACCGAAAAACGGCCTCAAGCAGTTCCCGTTGCCACTCAGCAAGGTTCTCTGAACCGCACAATAGCGCCTTGATGGTCGGGAAGTGCTCGATCTTATTCTCTTGCATGTACTTCGCGAGGATGGTTATTGAGGACGGAAACGCCTGGAGGTACTTCGGCTTGAACTGTCTGAGGAGCCGGACGTATGTCGCCAAGTTAGCGGCAGTCATGGCGCGGGATGACAGCGTCAGCCACCGACCGAACAATCGTTTTTCCTCAAGGTCGCTTCCCCTGTCAGCGCTAATGATGTCATCGCGGAGTACTGCGCACTTGTCAATGAAGCGATAGCCGACCCGCCCCCAAGCGCTTCTGACGAACGCCCATTCCCTCGCCCGTGACGCTCCTCTCTCATAGTAAAACCCGAGGGGTGTTGCGGTC
>Ga0208456_1000436_pt1 | contig 26703 bp, 29 predicted proteins | sample June2015DPH_4_10_2_FD_184691 | JGI IMG/M metagenome (GOLD analysis project Ga0208456, IMG submission 184691) | Peatland microbial communities from SPRUCE experiment site at the Marcell Experimental Forest, Minnesota, USA - June2015DPH_4_100... | ecosystem: Environmental > Terrestrial > Soil >... | reverse complement strand
TGGGTGGACCCTGCCACAGACGCGTCGTGAGATCCAACGCCTGTTGTTTACCTGGACCGGAGAGTGCGCGTATTGTGGCAGCGTAATTCGCAAACGAAACCGCCCACCTTAACTTAACGTAGTAGTACTAGCACCTGACCCCTATCACTTTGCACACACCCTGTCGCAGCGGCTTGCAGTCGCCAAAGTTCCCGGCGGCGAGCCGGTTAATTCGGCTGGCAATCTTCGCCTGTGCGCGGGCATCCGCCAGTTCCGACAGCCAATCGTCAAAGATATCTTTTCCGGCGTGGCTGACGTAGTGGCGAATCTCGATCACGTTTCTATTGTAACTTATAAATCACACGCTGACAAGTCAACATCGTCATATTTGGCCCTTCTCTTTTCCGGAGGAAGGAGCGAAGGGGAGCGGGTGTGCTTTGGACAAGGCGACGGTAGCGGCGTGCCACGTACCGTATGGTGCGTGGCGTGCCACGTACCGCACGGTGCGTGGCGCGCCCCATCCAGATTGGCGACGTGCGGTTGCCGCAGAGGCATCGGGCATGAGAAAAGCCCGCGGTCAGGGCTGCGCTGACCGTGGGTCTCTGGTCATGGGGAAAGGCGCACGGTCAATCAGAGTACGATTGACCGTGGCGCCCGCTCGAAAACTAAGTCGCGCCGCCTCGAGGCTGCCGGCGGGTGAGAAGGTTGAAGTCGCGCTCCGTGATCTTGTGCGTGCCCTGCACAAACCAGGCCCACGGGCCGCCAGGGTTCCTTCCCTTCATGGCATCGAGTTCGTTTCTCGAGGCAGCGTCGAGAACTACTGGACGATCGACGTACAGGGCGCATTTCCGCAGCCGAAAGGTGAAAGGGAATTCTTTGCTGTGTGTCACGCGAGTGTCGGGTTTTCTTTCGGGAACCGAAGCCACTTCTGCATCTGCCATTATCCCCTGGCCCGTCGCGTAGAAGCACAAGTGGTCGCCGACCTTCAAACGCTTTCTCCCAGGTGTCCGCTCACCGAATGCATACATTTGGTGCTGCCCGACCAATCTCTCTATGCATTGTTGTGCAGTCTCGCCTTCGTGGTCTTTGACGGGGGTGAGCCAGTACCTTGGGCTTTCAGGCTCGACGGGGGCGCTCAAGGGTCCAGCCTCTTTTACGGTTTCCCCCACCTCAACTTGGGCAACCAACCGGGCAATCAGGCCCGCCAAAGCATCGACAGCAGGCCCGGACGGCTTTAGGAGCACCAAGACATCCTCGTGGCTTACGTCGTAGTCACTGTCACTGACGAGGTCCGCAAGCGATAGAAGGGATTCAACAGAAATGATTCTCAACTGGTTCGTTCTCTTCTCGGCGACAATCGCGTGCCCGAGCTGGCGCACCTCTGGGTCAGGACGGCCAACCGCATAGAGACCCAACGCGGAGTCCCACGAGGGAACCTGTTTTTGCGAGATCAACTCGTCAACATAACCGAGCAATGTGGATGTTTTAATCGCGTAGGTTTCTGTGGTCTTAACCTCTAGGATCACGTGAAGCCCCGTGGGAGACTTCCAATGGCCGTCAAAACCAACCTCACCCTGAACGCCCCGATAACGGCCGAAGACAACGTCGAACCCCAAAAAGCCTCCGATGTGATTGACCAAGTCCTGCAACGCGCGGTTATTCTGGTCTCCTGGAGTCCGAAGGCATTGTTCGATGTGATCGCGGAGCTCGGCCACGTTCGTCACGTTCTTCGTCAGGAACCGACGGAATCGTTCGCGGGGAGTGTCGGCCCCCGCGGAATCATCGAGCGGTCCAACTAGATCAAGGATTTGATTTAGCGTCGTACTCATCGCTGTCCCCCACAAGGACTAGAAAAGCCCCTCCTGCTCGTGTTTCGTCTTTCTCTCTGCTTTGGCGAAGGTTTCGACGCGGTGGGTCGGGTATTCGAGTTTCCTTCCGGCCAGCAATTCGGCGATGGTGAGGATTTGCAGGCGCGGATAGCGGCCCGGAAAGTCTTTTGACTCGTAGAAGCCCGTGGCCGCAGCTTCCGTGAGCATGGGTTTGGTGGACTCGCGCAGTGTGATCAGCGCGCCGATGGCAGCTTTCTCGCGCTCCAGCACGCCCTTTAGGTCGCGCACGTGGTTCACGCCGACGTAGCCGCTCTTCACCTGCACAATCACCTGCTTGGCTTGGCCGCCCTTGTCGTCGAAAAAGTTGATGTAGCCGTCGATGCCGGTGTCCGCGCCTTTTCTGTGGTCCTTGGCCGGCCGCGCATCCACCAGGTCCACCGCCCACCACTCGAACTGGTGCGGGCTGATTTCTTTCAGCGCCTCGGCGCCCTGCAAGTCCGTGGGCGCACCGATGATCTCATAAGTGCTAAGTTGCTCCGCAAAGCTATCCCGCAGCCGACGCTGCACCAGGTTGATGGCGAGATATGTGACGTCAATGCCGATCCAGCGGCGTTTGAGTTTCTCGGCTACGGCAATCGCGGTGCCGCAGCCGCAGAAGGGATCGAGAACTATATCGCCCTCATCGCTGCTGGCTTTGATGATCCGTTCGAGAAGTGCTTCGGGTTTCTGGGTGGGATAGCCGAGACGTTCCTGGGCGCGAGAATTGATTGGGTCGATGTCCGTCCAGACATTTCCTGCGAGAACCCCCGGCATTTCGTCAAGATAACGCTTAAGTTGTGGCCGCTTAGATTTTGAGTCCGGGTACCAGATTCGACCCTCCGCGTCCAGTCTTGCCATCGTCTCTTTGGAGTAGCGCCAACCGAGGGGAGGCGAGGGATGCCCCTTCCAGGTGTACATCATGTTCGGCCTCGGCTTCGGGCTTGTCATGTTGTCGAGTCTGTACTTACGCCCGGCGTGGTCCGTATAGCGGTACTTGCTGGCGATGTACTCTTCGCTGTGCGGCTCGTGAAGAGGATTCCAGGTGGGGTTATCGCTTCTCCCGTAATGAAGCAGGATGTCCGCCACCGGGCCCCATCGTTTCGCGTCGCTGTGGGTTCCCGTTCGCTTCCATGTAACTTCCGCTAGGAAATGCTCAGGGCCGAAGATCGAATCCATCAGCAGTTTGAGGTAATGGCTCGCCGTCGGGTCGCAGTGCAGATATATGCTGCCCGTCGGCTTGAGCACGCGGTGTAATTCCACCAGGCGAATTGCCATCATCACGAGATAGGCCATCATATCGTTGCGGCCAAGGAACGCGAGCAGCGCCTGCATGAGATCGGCGAGCTTGCGCGGGCCGCTGGTGACGATTTCCTTGTACACCGCCTCTGCTTCCACGCTCCACTGCCACGTGTCCTCAAAGGCCGTGATTTGCGCGGCGGATTCCTCGCCACTCTTTTCCTTGAAGAGGACGTTGTAGCTGGCGTTGGAGTTGAAGGGCGGGTCAAGGTAAATCAGGTCAACGCTGGCGTCCGCGACGTGGTCGCGAAGAATTTTCAGGTTATCGCCAAAATAGAGCTTGTTCTTTTCATCCATTACGGCAAAGCATAGCACAACCTTAGCGGCTGGCGCATCCCGATACGGAGCGAGGGAGGTAGCAAGAGTAGCGCGGACCTCTGCTGCGTGAGGTCCGCGGCTTTTCACTCCCGCCAGCGCTCGCCGGCTCGGTTCACTATTGCCCCCGCAGACGGCACCTCACAATCCGGCATCCACAATTCATAATCGCCCTTGACCTTGAGCCCATGCGGGGTTCGGCAGAGGGCTTGGCCCTCTCCCGGGGCGGGCCGCGGCGCGGTGAAGGTTCTGAGGCGGGGGAGCATCCGAGGGATTATCGGCGATTTGGTTCTCCGTCAGCGCCGGGCCCTGGCTGCTTAGGCTGGGTGACCAGGCTCAGAAGAACAACCACACCCCAGCCCAAGACCGCCAGCATGAGGAAGAAGCAAATTGCCGAGATCTGTTGCTGGTTCTTGCCGACCAGATAAGACCGGTCAGCGATAATCGACTCATAGCTTTGGTGACAACTCTGGTAGCTCACCGAGAGGAATCCTGCCAGCGCCGGCAACACCAAGCCAGCGGGGAAGAGCTTTTTGAGGACGGAGGCGAGATTCCTGTTGGGGAAAGCGCTGGCGAGCCCGGCGAGCGGGCGGCGCAGAAAGGCATAAGCCGCCATGGCGATCACGATCGACAGCACGCCAACAAAGAAGTACGAGACGATCAGGTACTGTTCATTGCTCATGCTTCGCTCGCAGAACGGCCACGAGGACGGTAATCAGAATGAGATAGCCCAGCAGAAATCCGAAGAAGAACTGGCAGACTTCTTGCACGCCCGCCGCGACTCTCCAAACGTACTCCATGAAGGGATCGCTCGGCTTGAAGTTGAAGGTCGTTCCGAAGCCGCCCGCGCAGGCGGCCAGCAATAGGCCGATAAGAAAGCTTCGTAGGTAGAACGTGGTGCCGTCGGGTAACTTCAGGGCTTGGTTCAGCAGGCCTTCGAGGCTCTTCGATACGAGAGCCCAGATTGCAAACGTCAGGGCGAGCGATAGCGCGAGCAGAATGACAAATCCGGCGAGGTTCTGAGGGCTCATACCAGTGCTCCATCCTTAGTCTCTACGCAGATGATCCGGTCGTCTCAGTAGTGGCTCGAGTCTCCGCGAGTGTACACCCGCCAGCCTGATGCAGCAAGAGGCGCTGGGGGAGTGATGTCATGCCAGGGTTGTGGTGTCCCTTTCCATCCTGCTCCCTGGTAGGACGTCACGTTTGTAGCGCCACCTGCACATGTGGCGGGTGTCGCGCTAACGTTACACCCGTGCGCTACGCGGCCATGGGGTAGCGTCCCAATTAGAATGCAGGGCCGCCTCTCTCCCGCCATGCCGGGACGGGCCGGCCAGGCCGGTCCCGCCTTGCGGGACCCCGCCCTACGTCGCATATTAGGACACCACCGGCCATGGGGGGAATGGACAGAAAGCAAAGCTTTCATGATATGGTGGAGTTCACGTTCCGTTTTTCCTGTGAGCAAGAGAGTTTGCTGGCGAACCCGATGATTCAAAAGAAACAAGACGACGCCACATTTGGCCGGCCGCGTATTACCTCCGGAATTCAAAAAAAGATCGTCCAGATTAACTGGGAGGTGACAATTTCGAAGCTCCTCGGCGTGGCTTGCGGATTGGTCTTAGGGGGCCTTTTGGTGGCAGGGCTCTGGCCCTTTCACTCTCCCAGGAATCAGGTGACATGGTTCGCTGGGGGCAACGGCCTGCACTTTGGTCGTCATGGGACGATACTGAGTTCCGGCAAATTCAAGGCGGCGAATGCGCCAGCGGACGCCCCATGCAGCCTGGAGATCTGGTTCGAGCCTGATCTTACTGCGGCCTCGGCCACTCTCTTCGCCTTCTACGCTCCAGGGAACCCTCGGCAGTTCTCGCTGAACCAATCCATTACTGACCTTGCCTTGCAAAATGACATTCGCGAGGGGCGCTATCGAACCCTAACCACCAGACTCTTCTATGTTGAAGATATTTTCCGTCGGGGAAAGCCGTTGTTCGTAACGGTTACGTCAAAGGGAGGGCAGACGTCAGTCTATATTGACGGTGCGCTGGCCCGAACAGCCCCCAAGTTTCCGCTCTCCAGCCGGGATTTTGACGGCGAGCTCGTCATCGCCAACTCGCCCATAGTAGAAAGTAGCTGGTCAGGTCTTTTGCGGGGGCTTGCCTTTTATGACCAAGAGATCTCGCCGGCGCAGGTCTTTCACCACTATGAGACTTGGACAGAAAAGGGACGACCAGACGTTTCCGAAAATGAGCGTGCCGTGGCGCTTTATCTGTTTGATGAACGCGCGGGTCGTGTCATTCATAACCAAGTGCCCTCGGGAACCGACTTGTATATTCCGGACCGTTATCTGGTTTTGGACCAAGCCCTCCTACGCCCCTTCTGGGAGGAATTCCGTCCAACTTGGAGCTATTGGGGTGACGTGCTGGTCAACATTGCGGGTTTTGTTCCTTTCGGGTTCCTTTTCTGCGCCTACTTTTCGCTGGCCGGACGGATCAAAAGGCCGGCACTGGTCACAATCCTTCTAGGGTTCGCAGTCAGCCTTACGATCGAATCTCTTCAGGCATTCCTGCCGACGCGGGATTCCGGCACCACAGATGTCATCACAAATACCTTGGGCACTTGTTTCGGAGTTTGGTTGTATCGATTGAACCTTGGGCGAGTCCTATTCGCGAGAATCTGGACACACCTTGCGCGAAAAGGGGAATTCGGGTGAGGCGAGTCAGGAGACCACTGTCATAGTCCAATCCTTGTCACAAGCGCACGCGGTTTCGGCCTGACTGCTTGCCGCTATACAGGTGCTGATCTGCCCTCTTCAAGAGGGATTCCACCGAATCCCCAGGAGCGTCCATGGCAGCCCCCACCGAGATGGTCACCTGGATCTGCGAGCCTTCCACCCGTACTGTAGACCGAGCGACCAGTGCCCTGCATCTCTCGGACGTGTCCGCCAGGATGTCTTTCGTAATGCCGGGGAGAATCACCATGAATTCGTCGCCCCCCCAACGTCCCAGCACGTCGGACGCACGCAAACAACCGGAGACAGTCTTTGCAACGGTGACCAGCGCAGCATCTCCGGCGACATGCCCGTAGGTGTCGTTGATGTTCTTGAGCTCGTCCAAGTCGGCCAGCATGATTCCGAACGGGGTGCCGAACTTGGAACGTTGATCGAGTTGCTGAAAGAGCTGTTGCTCCAAATAGCGACGGTTTGCCACCTGGGATGTTGGATCCAGAAATGCCAACTTCGCGAGCTCCCTGGCTCTCTCTCGCACGGCCCTCTCCCGCGAGTTGTCATTGAAAATCTCGACCACACCGACAACTTCACCGTCTCTGCCCGTAACCGGGCAGACACGAACCTCCACGGGGACCCTGTGGCCACGTTTATGGTGAAGATAGATTTCCGCCCGATGCGGGCGACCATCCGCTATGACACGGCTGAGAGGGCACTCTCCCTGACAGAGCAGGCGCCCGGAGTCGTCGACGTGCATCAGGATGTTGTCGCCACAGCGTGTCCCTACAACTTCTTCGGCGCTGTATCCGGTAAGCTGTTCCGCTGCTTGGTTCCAGTACGTAATCCTGCGTTCCAGATCAGTGAAGTAGACAGCGTCAAAAAGGTTGTCCAAAATCCGTTTGAAGAGACTGTTCATTTCATCCGACGACGAAGCCGGAGAAGAAGGAACTGGAGACTCCATATGTTTTCTCCCTCAGCAGGCGCCTCGCTCTGCGCAACACCTAAGGGATCAGCGCCGACGCTCTTGCGGCGCTGGTACAGGTGGAAGCAATACTCACTCCCTTAAGCGTTAGCATTTCAACGCAGGTACCTGCCGTCTGCAATCTGTTCCAGTGTTCCGGCCAGAGTATCCTTGAAGCAGACCGTGCCGGAAAGATGGACCGCCATGGCTGATTGAAGCGACAATCCAGACCTAGGAGGATGCTGAAAAACCCACCTCGCCTGTCATTCCGAGGAGTCCCGCGTCCGCGGGACGACGAGGAATCTCGCCCCGATCAGATCGGGGTTTCCAGAGAGAGATTTCTCTCCCGCAGGGCGGGATCGGAATGACAACGTTCACAAGAGTTTTTCAGCATCCTGCTAGACCTTGCCCTGTGTCACATACCTAAGACAATATACGAATCCAGAAAGAAAGTTCAATAGATTGTTCGTGGGTCGCCCCAAGCTATGGAACAGGTCCCAAGGGGTGTGCGACATAAAAGTGGGAGTCCTGCCGCTGGTGCTTGTGTCAAGGCAAAGTAGAAATGGGCACTGGTTCAGTTTGCCGAAAAATACACAATTCAGTAGGGAGCTATTTAGGGCGATTAGAAAGAACTCGACAACCACTTTCTCGAATCTCAAATCAGGGCGTCAATATACTTGGCTGACCAAGCCATTCCTAGCCCTACTGACGGCGATTGTAAAAAAGTGGAAAACCATAACAATGTTTGCGGTGTTCCTAATTGTCGTTACAGACCTAGTCGGCGTCGTTGTGAAATTTACATTGCAGAAGGACAGTATCAGCAGAGGCAACAGATCGGTAGCCACAGTACTTGGTGAGGTGCCTCTTTCCGAAAATGTCTTCGTAAGTAACCTCCCCCCATACGTAGGTGTATCCGGCGCTTCCCAGTCGCTGCAAAATAAGGCCCGTGTATCGGGCAGGGACGGAATCCTTCGATTGATACGGGAAATTAGGTGCCAAAACGGCAATGCTGGCGACCTTGGAATTATCGCCAAGATTGGGGTTTTGGGACGTAAGTTCCACCTCGTTGAGTTCCTTCGAGGAAAAGGACACGAGATTTCTGATGATTACCTTTTTGGCGAATGTTTTTCCCACGTTGGTTGTCGAGACTGTGAAAGAAGTGGGCTTGTCTGGTTCGATGGCAGCTATGGATTCAGTGGTTGCTATCCAAGCGCGTTGCTCCAGACGAAACTGTTTGACGGTGGTATCCAAGGCTGCTTTGCTTTGGGATATACTGGATTCCAGGGCAGACCTGTTTTGCGCAACGCTATTTTCGATAGATTTGGAGATTCTATCGGCTTCGGCAATGAGTTTATCGTTTTGCCTAGAGGTCCGCTCAGAACTTTCCCTCAATATGGACAGTTGAAAAATAGCCGCTCCAGCATAGAAGAGAGTACCGAAAGCCACGAGGACGCTGGTCATTACGAGCGCCTTGTTGTGAAGAGCGGTCTGTTTCCATCTCTGAATAAGCATCATCTGGTATGCCTTCTTGCCGTCCTCTGTGGGCTAGCTAGTTGCCTTTTCTTGATGCTCAATATTTACTTTTTCGAAGGAAGCACGGCGCAACTATTCATTCGGATTATATTTTTCCTGGTAACCGCAGTTGCTTCCGCAATCATATTTTATCTAACGCTTCCAACCCTTCTAACCATTCAACGCGCTCGACTCTCGCAGGATGCGCTTGGCAATCAAAACGAACTGAACGGATATATCCATAGCGTCCCTCTTGCATGTTCGCGCTCAGATTTGAACACAAAATGAAAGGCCGAGCAATGAGTAGATTTGCCTGTCAAATCAACAAACTTGCGTTATACTCGCTGCCTCAATTCAACAGGCGGTTGCCCAAGCGGGTAGCGCAGAGTCTCGTTTTTCAGAGACTCTGCGTCTTTTCCTTGATCGATTCCATTACACGCGAGATGGTGACCGGGAAACAGGGGAATATGATGGCATGCCAGTGATCGGGCAGGAAAACCCACGCCGTAAGCAGAAAGTGATGTTTCTCTCGGCGCTCGCGCAGCACGCCGGCCAAGCACTCGAATTCGGATTCCTCAACCATCCGCCGGTGAGGCCGGAGCCGGCAGGTGATGAAGGAGAATCGGTCAAATAAAACCAGGCGGCGCAAGCGGGACACGAAAGGGGATTATACGCCCCATTGCACATGCACAAGCCGCAGAGTCTCTGAAAAACGAGACTCTGCGCTACCCGCTGTCATGAATCACAACCGGGGTACTTCCGGTCAAGCCGAGAATATAGTTACCACAAGGGAAGGGTGCGGGCAATACAAAACCGCATTGCGCCAATTCGCCGATAAGGTTGTCGAATACAATAGACACTGGGTTCGGGGCGCGGGAGGTTTGCACCCACGGGCCACGCCGAGCGTAGCCCCCTTGCGCTTCGCCTGACATCAGTGTTCCAAGGCTCGCTTTACCGTCCGCTTACGCTCAGCAGGGAGCACCCCCCGTAGGCGTTAAAATACGCTACCCCTTGGAGTTTTTGAGCCCCGCCAGGGGTCCCGCAAAGCGGGATAGCCCATAGCGAAAGCTATGGGGTGCGCGTAATCCACATGGTTTGGAGACCAGCCCCGGTAGGGGCGACATAACGGCGTCAGGGTCGGCCATCGCTCTTATGTCGCCCGCCGCGGCGGGCTCATGATGATTTGAATCTTGCATTCCCATCCCGCTTTGCGGGACCGTGGGCCATCCCGCAGGGCGGGATCGCCCCTATCGGGGCTTGAACCTGTGTCGAAGCTCCCTTGTTTTAACGCGTACGACCCCCGCCCTCAGACAAACCGCCCTGCCGCTTACGAGAGCGCCCGCTCACTGTCATGCTGATCCCGCCCTGCTGTTTCTCGGCAGAAAAGTCCAGAGCGACCCGCCGCGGCGGGTTCGTCCGCCAATAAGAATGGCGGACTCAGAATGACAGCCTGGCAGACGAGTGCACGAATGTCAGCCAGAGGCAGCCCAAGCTAGAAAAGAGCTCTGTGCCAAAATGCCACACATTGGGCCAGGGCGCGGGCATCTTGTCCCTTGGAGTCCCTGTAATAGCCTGATTTCATTGGGCAAAAATAAATATTCACAGACGTCCCAACATTACCCACCGTTCCATTTTTATCTGATAGCCTAGTAGATTTGGCTTCCGGACGAACCGCTGGCGGCGCCGGCGGAAACGGAGACCCGGGATCTGGCGCCGCTTCAGGGGCGGCGTTCAGGAAGCTCGCCCGCCACCGACGGGCGCCACAGAAAAAAGGAGAAACCACATGGCTAGCCAAACCGAAAACGTGACGACGGCGCAACTTGAAGCGCGCAAAGAGAACCCCCAGAAATCCACCGGCCCGCGCACGGCGGAGGGCAAGAGGCGCTCGAGCCAGAACGCGCGCAAGCACGGCCTCTACTCAAACGCCAATTTCTTCTGGGACGCCGCCATCGCGCTGGGCGAAGACCCGCGGGACTTCGAGCGTTTGTTGAAGGGCTTGGTCCTGGCGCGCCAGCCCGCCGACACCTTGGAGATGGTGCTGGTGGAGGACATCGCGCTGTTAGTCTGGAAGAAAGCCCGCCTGGACAGGGCGGAAGCCGCCGTGCAGGTGCGCAACCTGCAAAAGCACGACCTCGACCGGCGCAAGCAGTTCATCCAGGTGGGGCGGGAGATCAGCGACACCTTGCACTCCGAGGTGCGCGAAAAGGGCCTGCGAAGGACGCTCGATGCGCCGGGTAAATTCGAGCAGATTCTTTCCATTCTGGACATCCTGGTGGAGATGGTGGAGAAGAACGATTTCTCCCCCAACATGCAGGAGTTTCTGCGTGCCGTGTACGGCGAGCAACCAACCCTGCGGGGCGCCGGACTCTACAACAACTACTTCAAGTTGTCGGAGATGAAGCCGGGCAGCCAGGAGTTCGAGGATGCCAAGACCTTGATGAGGGCGAGACTGGCGGAAGAAATCTCGGACGTCGCGCAGCAATACGAACTCTTCCTGCATGAGCACGTGGAAAACACGCGAGCGGCACGAATGGCCGCGACGGCGCCCTCACATGCTCAGTGGGCGGCGATCATCCGCCAGCAGAATGCCCTGCACCGGCAATTGCAACAAAAGATTCGTTTGCTGCAAGAGATCCAGGAGAAGCGGAAGAGAGAAGAAGAGCGCTTTCTGGATAACTGCGAAGCCTCCTTACGACGGAACCCTTCGGACGCACCGCGCGGGGGCCGGCAGGCCTCAAATCGAAAAAAGATACTAAATAGAGGGAACGAACCTAAGACTTTATTGAAAAAAAACGAGTTAGCTGATACAGCCTCCTCAAAACAAACTCCTTTTTGCCTAGGAAAGTCAGCGATCAAAGCGAAAAAAAGGGGCGTTTCAAGGCAAGAAACAGCAGGCACAGGAGATTCACCCGCTGCCGGCGGCCAGTCCCCGGATCGGTCCGGTGGCGCGGGCCTGATTTGCAGGGCGGCAGTTCGTTCGAGGGGGAATAGCCGGAGAGCCAAAGAACAGGCCTGCGCCACGCGCTCGCCCCGGAGCGGGCTGGGATGTGGTATCGTAAGCAAGTTCATGAAGAAGCCGGGAGTCAGGAGAAGATGTCGCATCGGGAGACGGGCGAAAAGCTCGAAGTGGTTTACGGCATTCATGCGGTCATGGAGGCCGTGCGCACTCGCCCGGTTGACTACGTGCTGGTCACGCAAGGCCAGCACAACCCACGCGTGCAGGAGATCATTGATGCCTGCCGGGCTCACGGCGTTAGCCTGCGTTTTGCTCCCCGGCCGGCAGTGGAGCGCGCGGCGGGTAACACGCAACATCAGAACGTTGTGGCGGCGTGCACGCCTCGAACCTATGACGACATCCAAACTCTTCTGGCACATTCCGCGAGGCCCCTGCTCGTTGTCCTTGACGGAGTGGAAGACCCTGCCAACCTGGGGGCCATTGTGCGCACGGCGGTGGCAGCCGGTTGTGACGGGATTGTGATTCCGCAGCGCCGCGCCGCAGGAATATCACCCGCCGTGGCGCGAGCTTCGGCCGGGGCGCTCGAGCACGTGAAGATCGCGCGGGTCACCAACCTGGTACGCACGCTGGAGGAGATGAAAGAGCGCCAGGTATGGGTTTACGGATTTGAGGCCCAAGCCGGGAAGTCTTACCTCGATCTGGACTATGCGCAGGGCTGCGCGCTGGTGTTGGGCGGAGAGGGGGCGGGCTTGCACCGCTTGGTGCGGGAAGCGTGCGATGAACTGGCCCATATCCCCCTGCGCGGCCCCGTGCCTTCGCTCAATGTTTCCGTGGCAGCCGCTGTGGTGCTCTATGAGGCCCTGCGACAACGCGCCAGGGAATGACTCGAAAATCGAAAATCGCAGTGAATTTCAAGTTTCGATTTTCGAGTTTCGATTTTCGTGCTAACAACGCGAGGAAAGGCGAAATTCGACTGTTACTGCTGCAAATCGGCCGGCAACGCCAAGGCACATGCACACATCTTATGAATAAGCGAGGCTGTGCGTAAAGGAGCGAATGCCTGTGAATTCCACTTCTGCTTTTCTAAAGTCCGCCTTAACCCTGGTTCTCGCGGGTGGCTTTTGTGGCCTCAGCCTGTGTCCCTCTACCCGCGCCCAGGAAGGAGTAGCCGGCGATAACCCCGTGGTCTCGAAGCCCAAGCAAGAGCCGCCTGCTGACGCCAAATCGTCCAAGAACGAGCCGCAGATTCGGGTCACGTCGAACTTGGTGACAGCGCCGGTGACGGTGATTAATTCCAAAGGCGACTTCGTTTTCGACCTGGAGGAAAAGGACTTCGAGATTCTGGACAACGGCGTGCGCCAGCGCATTGAACAGTTCAGCCTGGAGCAGCACAAGCTGCTAGCGGTCATTGTGGTGGAAGCCAATAGCACCTCGGAGCCGCTGCTCGGCGAGGTCCGCCCCCTCGGCCCGGTTTTCTCCAGCCTGATGCTGGGGCCACAGGGAGAGGCTGCGGTGGTCACTTACGGCGATCAGATTCGCGTTGTCCAGGAATTGACCCAAGACAGCAATGAGCTGGAATCCGCCCTGCGCGGTCTCGAGGCGCGTGGCAGCTCGGCGCAGTTGAATGACGCCTTGGCGCGCGCCATCTCGCTGCTCGAAAGCCAGCCGAAGGAAAACCGCCGAGTGATCATAGCTTTTTCGGATGGCCATGACTTGGGGAGCGAAACCCGTAAGGCAGAGGTCGTGCAACGCGCCGTGAACGCGGGGATCACGATCTACGGTCTGGGATTCAGCCCGGGGCGCGCGCTGCTGGCCAGGCAACCGAAGGCTCCGCCACCGGACCCCCTGGACGTCAACATGGCACGCCCCTTGCCTCCCAACACTGCGCCCACTCCCTCGAACGAGGAGAAAACCTGGGATGTGCCCACCCTCCCGATCGTTCCACTCATCCTGGCGAGCGGGGAAATGATCCGCTCCACGGTGGCCAAGAGCGCCCTGGAGTTCTATGCCGGGTACACCGGCGGGGTGTGTTATGCGCACTGGTCAACGAAGGCGGTGCAGGATGAGCTCAACCGGATTGCCGACGAAATCCAGAGCCAGTACGAAATCGCTTACGTGCCTCACGCGCCCAGCGAGAACGGTTTTCACCGCATCCAGGTGCACGTGGACCGAAGCGGGGTCAAGGTGCGGACAAGGGCAGGATATTTCTTAGGCGGGACCAGTCCCTAGCAGTCTGGCTGTCAGCCGTCAGCTCTCAGCTATCAGCATGCTCGCTGAAAGCTGACGGCTGAGAGCTGACAGCTTGGAGCGGCGGGGCCATCAGTTCCCTTCAAGAATAATCCTCGTAGGGCATCACCTCGACACGCTTCCCTGACTTCAGCTCGATCTCGGCAAGATAAGGGCGCATCGAAAGGGGATCGGCTCTCAAGACCACCACGTGAGTCACGCCCTGCTTTTTGCAGACAATGGTGAAATATCTATTTTGCTTGCCCGCCATCAGAATATTGGGGTAGGTCGTCCACTTGAGCTTCAGCTTGCGCACGCGGCGGCTCACATCCGGGCGAAATTGCATCAGCGCAATCGTCGAAAAAGGCATAACCACCGAGCCCCCAGGACACTTGAAAACCAGACTCTCCAGCGTGACTTCCAACTTGCCTGCACAATCTATTTCGATTTTCTCGGTTCCGCCCGCATATTGAAAAACTGCGTCCCTGGTGGGTTCAATTCCAAAAGCCGCGCTTGACGGAACTAGTATCATGAAGACCAGCGGCCAGATCTTCCGGGTTCGTTTTGCCCAATCTAATTTCATTAACCATTTGCTCCACAAGCATCAAGGGCCACGCCGGCGGTTCACCTCCGGCTCACTTCCCAATTCTAACGCGGGATTACCCTCCGGGGGAATATTTCTCTCGCGGCCACGTCATGCTGCCTCGGGCCTTCACCGCCCGCTCGGCAAACGCGTGCCTGCCTGGGAGGGGGCGTTGTAGACGGGGACGTCAACCTCGAGGTACCAAGGAACAGAGAGAGCACCCCAGCGCGCCGGCCGGAACGACCACCCCTCGATGCTCTTCCTTGCCCCTTCAAACAGAGAGGGAATGCCTTTTAGGATTGCCGAATCGATCACTTTGCCTTCCGCGTTTACGAGCAAGCGCAAGCGCACCGAAGGATCAGTGGAAGCGGTCTTCTCCGGCCCCGCCAATACTTCGGGAGGTTTGACTTGACGGCCGAAGTCGGATTCCGCCTGCAGGGGAGCAAGATCCATTTTCCTTATCCGCAGCGTGAAATTAACGTCCACCGCAGTTGCGAAAGAGGTGGCACCACCCTGTGCCACATACGGGCGATAACGCCACATTCGAACCCTGTCCAGCACGGCCGCCGCCAGAAGGGGGTTGCCGCTTAGCACGTGCGCCCCCACCACCGAACCGGCGGCGGAGACCTCAAGGCGCACGCGAACTCGGCCCTGAATGTAGTTCACCTTGGCCAGGGCGGGGTACTCCGGAGGGACTTGGTCCAAAAGCAGGCCTGTAGCTTTCTTGGCATCCAGGACCAGGAGTTGCTGCTCTCCCTCTGCACGCTGTGCCCAGGCGCACGGCAACTCAAGAAGGCAAAGCAGCGCGATGCTCATACCTTTCAAGTAACGCCAGCCCGATTGGTGTACGCTAGCCATCGGCCTCAAAAATGACCTGAGCGACAACGTAACGGTCAGAGTGTGAAATCGATACCGCGGTGCGTGTCACTCCCATGCGGCGGGCAATTTCCTCCGCCCGACCCCGGAGGATCAACTCCGGCTTGCCGCTCGGCGCGTGAGTTATTTCCACGTCCACCCAGCGTACCCCCTCACCCCAGCCGGTCCCCAAAGCCTTAAATGCCGCCTCCTTGGCTGCGAAGCGGGCGGCAAGCCGCTCCGCCTGGTTCTTGAACTTCCCGCAATACGCGATCTCCGCGGGCGTGCACACGCGCTTGGCAAAACGCTCGCCGTGCCTCTGGAGAGCTTCCTCGACGCGAGAGGTCTCCAATATATCGACGCCAGTCCCAACTATCATGACCAAGAAGCCGGTGGCTGCTCCGGGCTCAGCGCGCTCTCTTAACCGCGCCGGCCGCTTCCTTATGGTTCGCCGCGCGCTCGTAGGCCCTGACAGTGTAGTAAATGGCCTTGTCGAAAAACTGGCCTAACATGCGCTGGAGTTCCAGCGCCTGGTAAAGGTCCACGGCAGAGTCGATCAAGCCGGCAGCCCGAATATAATCTCGCAGATGATACTTGGTCAAGGTGAGAGCGTAAACGACCTCGCTCAGGGGGATTCCCTCGACCTCGCGTTCTTTTCCCAGCTCGGTGTAAGCTGCTTCGATGTCCTCCTCCGCTTTGCTGCTCAACCACAAGCCGAGATTCTTGTACACATTGTGGGTGCGATCGTGAATCGCTTTCCAGGAAAGTTGGTGGTAAGAGGCCGTACGCAGGTTAGACTGAAGGTTTTCGACCAAGGCACGCGTTAACTCATCTGCGTGTTGTTCGATCATCCGGATCAGGCGATCAGATAACATAGTTTCCCTTTCACTTATTCGGAGCTTCCAGCCCTGATATCCGGCTATTCAGCGTATCAGAGCGGCGGTCAAAGTTCAACTCGCCGCGCCACCTGGGGACCGTGCGGGGTGTGCTATATTCGGGTGTTGGCTCCTCCGGTTTCACAAACCGTTTCGCGTGGCGGGCTAGTCTGGATTGAGCACCCGCTCATCGGCCGTTATTCTTGGCTGGTCCATGCATTCAGTACCCGCTGGGGTGGGGTGAGCCGTGGTCCGTGTGCGGGGCTGAACCTCGGATTCACGCCGGGCGAGCCGCGCGCCAGGGTGCGGGAAAACCGGGAACTTTTCTTGCAGCAGCTTGGCGCGGAACACTTCGCGCTGGCGGCGCTCCGGCAAGTCCATTCCGCCAGTGTCTATCAAGTTCTGCGTGCAACCTGCGGCGAACTCGAGTACCGCTCCGGCGGGAATCGACTGCCTGAACAGCCTGGCGTTGCGCAACCCGCAGGGGATGCGCTGTTGACCGAGGAGGCTGGTATCCTGCTGTCGGTGAGAACCGCCGATTGCCTGCCCGTGCTGCTGGTGGACCCGAAACATCGAGCTGTGGCGGCAGTTCATGCCGGGTGGCGTGGCGCGCTGGCGCGCCTGGTGGAAAAGGCTGTGGGGGAGATGCGCCGCGGATATGGTTCTGAGCCTGAGAGCCTGCTTGCCGTGCTGGGTCCTTCCATCCGCGCGTGTTGTTATGAAGTGGGGGACGAGGTGGAGGAAGCGTTTTTGGGGCGCTTCCCGCACGCGCATAAGTTCTTTCGCAAGGTATCTGAACCCCCCGCCTCGCATCGCAAACAGCGTCCGCTCTCCTTCTTGAATGTGCAGCCGCCGGGCCACGAACCCGCCTGCGCGCCTCCCATTCATCTTGACCTGGTTGCCGTTGCCCAGGATCAGCTCCTGGCAGCAGGGCTTGCACCTCACCATGTCGCCACGGTGGATTTCTGCACGGCCTGCCGCACGGACCTCTTCTATTCCTATCGCCAAGAGGGAAGCCGCACCGGCCGCATGCTGGCGGTCATCGGAATCTGTCCGAAGGCACGCCAGCGGGGAGCGCTCAGCTCGAGGCGCGAATCGGCGCGCTAGGGTCGCCGGTTCGCATTCCTTCCAGGTGGAGTTGGCCGCAGGCGGCGCCAATATCCTGTCCCCGTGAAATGCGAATGTAGGCTGGAATGTGCCGTTCCGTCAGGAGGCGCTGAAAGGCTAGGACTCTCTCGAGAGGCGCGGGGCGATAAAGAAGCTCGGAGCCGGGATTGTAAGGGATAAGGTTGACCTTGGCGCGCATTCCTCGCAGCAGCTCCGCCACGCGCACGGCATCGGCGTCCGCGTCGTTAAAGCCGCCCAAAAGGACGTACTCGAAAGTGAGCAGCTCTCGCGGGCGCAACGGATAGGCGCGGCAGGCGCGCATGAGCTCGCGGAGCGGGTATTTTCGGTTTATCGACATCAGCTCGGTCCTCTGCTGCTCGTTCGAAGCGTTGAGCGAGATGGCCAGCTTCGGACGTCTCGGGTCACGGGCAAGGTCGCGCACGCCGGGGACGATGCCCGAGGTGGAAATCGTAATGCGACGAAGCGGAATGCCAAGACCTTGAGGGTCCGCGAAAATCCGGATGGCTTTCATCACTTGGGCGAGGTTCAGAAGCGGCTCGCCCATTCCCATGAAGACCAGATTAAGCCTTGAACGGGGGGGAATCTCGCGGGCTTTTGCCACCGCCAGTACCTGTCCAAGAATCTCACCCGCAGAAAGGTTGCGCTTGAGTCCTAAGAGCGCGGTGAAGCAAAACCGGCAGTCCACGGCGCAGCCCGCTTGGCTCGAAAGGCAAAGTGTGATCCGCTCTTCCTCGGGCATATACACCGTCTCAATGGCGGTGTTGTCCTGAAGACGCAGCAGGTAGCGGGCGGAGCCATCCTTCGATATGAACTCGCCCTGGACATCGGGGTAGGCGATTTCATAATGAGCCGCCAGGGCTTCTCTGAAATTCCTGTCCAGGTCCGTCAAGGCGGCCACATCCCTTTCCCGACGGTGGTAAAGCGCATGATAGAGCTGGCGACCGTGATAAGGCGCCTTCCCCAGCGACTGCACGAGTCGTTCCAGCTCCTGGCGATCAAGCCCCACAAGGTTATGGCCTGAAATTCCGGCGTTCATAGGATTCCCTGATCTTAAGTCATGCTATCATGCCGAGCGGAGCACCTCAAGCCATTCCGAGAATGGGTAGTGGTGTCATTTGCGAGACACAGGCGCTCCATGCCGCAGTCATTCCCGCGAAAGCGGGAATCCACTCCGCAAAGCTTGGGAAATGCGCTGTTCACGCACTGGATTCCCGCTTTCGCGGGAATGACCGGCGTTTCGTAAGGGATGATATTCCAAATGACACCACTACCCGAGAATGAGGGATTACGAAAGGCGGTGGAAAAGGGTTGACAAATTCCCCCGGATATAAATAATCCGTCCAGACGCTTTTTCAAACGGGAGGCTTGATGAGCCCACGCAGGGCCAATCCAGAACTGGCGGAGCGCCGCCGCGAAACTCTCGAGAAGGCAGGGTACGCAGAAGTCCTGGAGCGCGGGATTGAGGCCACGACGCTGGATTCCGTAGTGGCCAGGGCTGACTCGAGCAAAGGGGGGGCTCTCTATTATTTCCGGACTAAAGAAGACCTCCTCTTCGGGGTCCTGGAGTGGCTGCTCCGCCAGTTGAACCGCAGCTTGGACGAGGTTGTCCATACTCAGGAACCTGCGCGCATCCGGCTCGCGGCCGAGTTGGAAGTTCTGTTTCACAGCACCGAGGTCAATCGCAAGCTTTATTTGGTCTTCTTCGATTTTGTCAGCCGCGGTGCACGCTCCCAGCGTTTTCGTAAGCTCTTTTCAGAGTTCTTCGAGAAGTGCCGGCAGAGGGATACGAGAATCGTGGAAGACGGAATCAGAGAGCAGCAATTTCGCCGGGTAAACCCGGTGGATGCTGCTTCCACCATTCGTGCGCTGGTCGACGGTTACTGTCTCCAGTGGTTAATGGGTCCTGAGAACGTACCGGTGGAAGTTTACCGCGACCGCTGCCGGGCGGTGCTTGGCGCGTATCTCTTGCGTTGACCGAAGAGCCGTGAGGCGTGATGCCGCAGAGGGGGAACGCGTGAGGGTCGTCGCCGATGGCCGATGGCCTTGACGGTGCGCCAGGGTGGTGAGAAAATACCCGCAGTTGTCTTGCGAAATAAACCCGTCAGGCGCGGCGCGTTCGCCGCTGGATCATCGAGTTGGCTGATGGGGACCTGGAGGTTGTCATGAGACGCGATAGCGCAATCCCAAAGACCTCAACCGAGTATGTCCAGCGGGATGGGAAGTGGGCTTGGCTGGGTACGGTCTTCATGCTTGTTTATCTTTCAACTCCCGCGCCTGCGGCGCAGGTGCGTGTCGTCCAAGGGCAGATGGTACGACTCAAGCTGCACAATGTGCTGACCACGGAAAACGTGGTCAAAGGCGACCCGATAGATTTTGATGTTGCCGAAGACGTGGTGGTGGCAACCCATATGGTAATCCAGAAGGGAGCACCGGCGCGAGGGAGAGTGGTTGGCGTGAAGGGCGCAGGAAAGAGAAACGCGAAGGACGCCTCGGTGACTTTCCTGTTCGTGTCGGTCCGATCCGTTGACAGTCAAGATGTTCCGCTCCGTGCACGCCCCGACAAACCCAAGAAAGCAGAATCCAAAGGGAATGTTGAGGCCAATGACCCGCTTCCCGGCTACGCCCAGCGCGTGATTGGGGCTGAAAAAGGGAAGGAATACGCAGCTTACGTCGATGCTTCAGCTACTGTGAACGTTCCTGATACCCCGGTCGCTCCGCCCCCGATCACAGCCGCGCCCCTCGCACAACAAACGCCGGCGAACCCCCAGGGGGCAACTCAGCCCGCCTCCACGAGCGGGCTAACGCCCGCGCCTTCTACCCCTTCGATTGCGGTGCCGGAAGAGCCGGCTTTGGTGGACTTTAACAGTAATCCACCGGGAGCGGACATTCTGATTGACGGCAACTTGGTCGGGAACACCCCCTCTACGCTGCACGTTGATGCGGGGCACCACCTCATCCAGTTGCGAATGGGTGGGTATCGCTCCTGGACGCGCACCATGAGGGTCGAGCCGGGTTCGTCCGCTTTGATTCGCGCCACTCTGGAAAAGCAGTGAACGGGCAGGATTGGGGTGGGACCGGGCTGCCGGAGAGATACGGAAACAATATTCGGAGCTGGAGGGTATTGTGAAGGTGAAGCGTTCGATTGGAATGGTTCTTGTCTGCATGCTGATCCCGAGTTGCCTGGCTTTCGGTCAGCGGGTGCGCCTGCCTGAGGGGACTCCCGTGCGTGTGCGATTGCAGGCTGACCTCGCGAGTGACCGAGTCGAGGAGGGCGCGCGGGTGGATTTCGAGGTGGCCCGTCCCGTGTTCATCCAGGGAATAGCCGTGATCCCGGCAGGAGCTGTTTCGTGGGGCGCCGTTCAAAGTGTTAAGAAGGGGAAATTCATCAAGTTTGACATCGAAGGTGTCAGGTTGCCGGACCTTAGCGATGTCAAGCTGCGCACGGTCGGAAGCAAAACCAAGAACCCTGCGCAGGATCAGATCAAGGTTGATGCGAGTTTTAAGGGTGGGGTTGGAGCGCCGAAAGGAACCGAATACACAGCGTATGTCAATGAGGATCGAGAAGTGGCCGCGGCTGCACAGCCCAGCATGCCCGCACTCGCCCCTACACCCACCGCTGCTGCGACGACTCTTCCCACGCCTGCGCAAGAGGTAGCGCCAACGCCTTCGACAGCTACACCGGCCGTGACCTACCCAAAGCCAGCGGCGCCACCGCTGGTAACCACCCCAGCGGCGTCTGCGACATCCCCCGCGATCTCGCCGGGCCAATCGGCGGCGCCGCTCGCCAACGTGGAGAGGGCCAGGGTGGAGTGTTTCTCCGATCCCTCCGCCGCCGACATCCTGATTGACGGGGAATTCTATGGCAATACCCCCTCGGTCTTGAAGGTGCCGGTTGGCAGACACGAGTTGGAAATTCAGCTTTCCGGCTATAAGACGTACTCGATACCGCTGATCCTGGAGCCAGGTACGGGGATTCGTACCATCCGCGCCAGTCTCGAACAAAAGGAATAGTCTGCTCCTGCATCCTCACTCCAGTTGGACCGGAAATGTTGCCCAAGGCACTGTCGGTTCTATTTATACTCTTCTTGCTTGTCGGCGTTCCGGTTCTTTCCTTATCAACCGCGCGCGACAGCCAAGTCCGTCAGATGCCGCGGCTCGCACTTTACATCTCTGCGGCGATTTCGCAGTGGGTGCTGGCGGGCTTGGGGCTGCTCATCTTCTTTCTCAGCTCGCTGAGTGCTTTTTCCGTAGGCTTCCGAACGCTCGCGCCCGTCGCCGCGCTCGCTTGGGCGGGCGCTCTGGTTGCATTGTCTGTGGCCGGCATTCGCCTGGGCCTTTTCCTTGAACTCCGTGGGTGGTGGCTGCCGGAGGCCGAACTGGTCTACCTGTTGATTCCCAAGACCCGCCAAGAAAAGTTCTGGTCGGTGCTGCTCCTGGCTCCCACGGCAGCTCTTTGCGAGGAATTCTTGTATCGCGGCTTCCTCCTCGCTCAACTTACTCAATGGCTGCGTTCCGACGCATGGGCGTGGGCTGCTTCATCGCTGGCCTTCGGGCTGGCGCACGTTTATCAAGGTTGGAACGGAATGGTAAGAGCGTCTCTGCTGGGAGCGCTGCTGGCATATCCCGTCATTCATTTCGGAAGCCTTTATCCTTCCATGCTGGCGCATGGGCTGATCGACGCTCTGGCGTTTGCGTGGCTGGGTCCAAAATTCCTGCCGCCAAGGTCGGTTACCTAAAGGAGCGTTGAAGATGATGTCCGATTACATTTCGAAGTCTTTTCTTGCCCTACTGGTTTTTACGGTCTCTTCATTCGCGCAGGCGACGAAGCCGGTGGCCATCCGTGCGGGTCGCCTTTTCGATCCTGGTTCCGGACGTCTCGTGACTGACCAGATCGTGATCATCCGGGGCGAGCGCATCGTTGAAGTTGGCCCGGCTGGGGGCGTGGCCATCCCCTCAGGGGCCGAACTGATCGACTTGCGGCAAGCCACGGTACTCCCCGGAATGATTGACGCTCACACTCACTTGTTTTTGACCGGGGAGTCTGGGGGCCGCTACGACGAACAATTGCTCAAGGAGTCGTGGCAGTATCGGACCATCGAAGCGGTGGTCAACGCCAAGAAGGACTTGGAGGCTGGTTTCACCACCCTGCGCGACCTTGAAACCGAGGGCGCCATGTACAGCGACGTGGATGTGCGCAACGCCATCAACCGTGGATTGATCCCTGGCCCCCGCCTTCAAGTATCCACGCGCGCCCTCTCTACCACCGGGGGCTATCCGCTGGAAGGGTATTCTCCGGAAGTGTTGGTCCCCTCCGGTGTAGAAATTGTGGATTCGCCTTGGGCCGCCCGCCAGGCCGTGCGCGAACAGATCAAGTACGGCGCCGATGTCATCAAAGTTTACTCGACGCATCGTTTCCGCTTCACGCCGGACGGACACTTGGATAGCGTTCCCACCTTCACCCTCGAGGAACTCCAGGCCATCGTAGACGAAGCTCATCGCCAACATGTGAAGGTGGCTTGCCACGCTTACAGCGGCGTTGGCCTGCGCAACGGCATTGAGGCGGGCGTTGACTCCGTCGAGCACGGCCTTGAGCTCGACGACACATCGCTCCAGGAGATGGTTCGCAAGGGTATCTACCTCGTGCCGACGCTCTACGTTTATGAAGTCGAACCGGAAGGAGACCTTCGAGCCACAGAGGGAAAGACCAGCCGGGCGAGAATCCACGAGGAGAGTTTTCGCCGGGCCTTGGCGAGCGGGGTCAAGATTGCCTTCGGGACCGACGTGGGTCCTTTCCCGCACGGGACTCAGGCCAAGGAGTTTGAATACATGGTCCGCTTCGGCATGACGCCCGCCCAGGCACTCTGTTCAGCGACCCAGCGCGCAGCAGAATTGATGGGTTGGCAGGATCGTGTCGGTTCACTTGAAAGGAGTAAGTTCGCCGATGTTATCGCGGTTTCCGGCGACCCGCTTTCAGATATTACTGAACTCGAACGAGTGAAGTTTGTGATGAAGGGTGGGGTGGTCGTGAAGAACGATTTGAAATGAGAAGGGGGAGGATTTCCTTTCGGCAATCGATCTTGCCGCTCGCGCCCCTCCTTTGGGGCACACAATCTCCCCTTCCCCTTGCAGTCTTTCTCTCTCCGGGGCTCAGGGGCGGTTATGCCCCACCATCGGAAACAGGCGCCAGCTTGTAAACGATTTCAGCGTCCTCGAGTAGCTCCTCCGCAACCTTCAGACACGCCACACGCAGGCACTTGGTGTCCAAGCAGGTCGGACAATTCACAATAATGCGATCAAAGAGGTAATCTGCGAGATCTTGCTCGCCAAAAGTGTGGGCCATACGACTGGTCCTCCGCTCATAGAAAAACCTAAAAGACTGCGTGAGTCCTGCCCCCAGCGCATTATACGCCTGTTAGGGAAAAGTGTGCTAATGCTTTCCGCTGGACAAGGCGTCCCTGTTCTCAAATGCGTGTGGAGTTGCAGGACAAATACGGCTAAGATAGGCAGGTATGGATGAGCGCGAATTTTTTGATGAAAATGAGACGCTGAAACCTGCCACTCTCTCTTGCCTGTTTTGTCACCAGACAGACACCTACGAGATTCGGTGGTTGGTGCGCACAAAGAGGAAGAAGCTTCCAGGTCACGCGGACGAACGAGATCGGGCGCGATTTGCCAAATCAAGGAACTATATGCTGCGGCGAGACGATTTCGTCCAATGTAAGAACCTCCGCTGCCGAAAGCGCTTTGAGATTTCAGGTATTCAGTCGGTAGTCTTTTCAGAGGACAGAGTGTGACACTCTCGATGTCTCCCGGCGCAGGATTGGAAAGGAACGAAGGCGGGCTGGCGCGGAGCTGAAGGTCTGCGCCCGCCCGCGGATAGAGGTTGGCGCCGAAATCCTGGCAGATCTCGTTGTGCTCACCTACTTCCCATGTGCCACGTCTTGCACGGTAGGAAGAGTCGAAGTATCCCATCCCCCGCCCAGGGCTTCGATCAGAAGCACGCTTGCGACCATGCGGCGGGTAAGAATATTCACCGCTGAAACTTCGTCTTGCAGAGCGATTGCCTGCGACGTGATCACCTGCAGATAGCCGACGGTTCCAGCCTTGTACTGATATGTGGATATTGCCAATGACCGCTCGGCTGCTTGTACTGCCTCGTCCTCGGCACGCGCTTCGTTGGCAAGAACTCGCAACGCCGCCAGGTTATCCTCGACTTGTTGAAAGCTGGTCAGGACCGTTTGCCGGTAGTTGGCTACGGTGGCATCGTAGGCAGCTTTCGCCAGGTCCACCTGAGCGCGGCGCCTACCCGCGTCAAAGAGCGTCTCCGCTAACTGAGGGCCAACGGACCAGAAGCGGGCTGGCCACGAGAACCACTTCAAAAACTCCGCGCTTTCAATGCCTGCGGAGGCACTGAGGGTCAGCGTCGGATAGTAGGCAACTTTCGCAATACCAATCTGCTCGTTCGCTGAAGCCACCTGTCGCTCGGCGGCAGCGATGTCGGGGCGCCGTTCCAGCAGGTCAGAAGGAACTCCCACGGGGATGGGTGGCGGCGGGATTTTAATTGATGCCGAGGGGATCGAAAGCGCTGCAGGCGGCTTTCCGACCAGGATGGCAATGGCGTGCTCGAGCTGGGCGCGCGCCACTCCAAGGTCGATCAACTGCGCCTGCGCGGTGTCCAACTGGGTTTCCGCTTGAGCTACATCCCCACCCGACGCGACCCCACTCTTAAACCGATCCTTCGTCAGGTGGAGATAGTCCTCATAGGATTTGACGGTGCGTTCCAACAATTCTTGTTCGCCATCCGTGCCATGCAGCTCAAAGTAGTCTTGGGCGAGGATTGCCTGATAGGACAGGCGAGCGTTTTCCAGTTGGGCGGCGGAGGCTTGCGCGGTCTCCGCACTTGCCCTAACGCTGCGCCGGATGCTTCCCCAAATGTCTGCCAAGTACGACACATCCACAGGCAAGTCATAGGAGGTGGTCGCTGTGGGGCTGCTGACGGGAACTCGCGAGTTCACAATAGATGGACTGGCGGTAACCGTCGGAAACAGGCCGGAGCGGGCGATTCGCACCGCGTCTTTTGCTTCGCGGAGCTGCGCCTCAGCGGCCAAGACGTTCTGGTTTGAAATGCTCACCTGCTCTTCGAGCGCGTTGAGTTGCGGATCGTTATAGATCTCCCACCACTTTCCACGCTTCGCTCCGTCGTTGGGCTGAGCCTGTTTCCACCCCTTCATCTCCTGGGAGTTGTCGGGCGGAGATTCCTTGTACGCCGGAGGGACGGGAGCGGTGGGCCTTTGATACTTCGGTCCGATCATGCAAGCGCTCGAGAAGAGCAGTAGGCAGAAGGCAGAAAGCAGAAGGCACCGCGAAGGGGAAAGGTGACAGGGTACAGGGTGCCAATGAGTGTCCGGCATCTCCGCGCTGTCCCCTGTGCCATGTCCCTTGTGCCCTGAAAGTAACGTCGAGGATGTAATTTCAGCTAACACATCGGTATTTGTCTTACGGTTCATGAGTCGTGTCTCGTGATATCCAATGTTTATAGTGTATTCCCCAGCCTCACGCTTCAAAGCCGCGCGGCTCGGCTTCTTCGCGAGGTCCCATACGTATCCGCTCCCACCACCAATGTTGGATGCGGTCAAAGTAGAGGTAAACCACCGGCGTGGTGTACAAGGTCAGCAACTGGCTCACGATCAGCCCGCCAATGATGGCGATTCCCAGCGGACGGCGAAACTCCGATCCGGTGCCAGTGCCGAGCGCAAGCGGTAATGCGCCCAGCATCGCCGCCATCGTGGTCATGAGAATGGGGCGGAAACGCAGCAGGCACGCCTCATAGATAGAGTCGCGCGAATTCTTGCCTTCGTTTCGCTCGGCGGCGATCGCGAAATCGATCATTAGGATGCCGTTCTTTTTCACGAGCCCGATCAGGAGAACGATTCCGATAACGGCGATCACGGTGAGTTCAGTGTGGGTGAGCAGGAGCGCCAACAGTGCGCCAACGCCAGCCGACGGCAGCGTGGACAGAACCGTGACGGGATGGACGTAGCTCTCGTAAAGAATGCCGAGCACGAGGTAGACCGACACAAGCGCGGCCGCGATCAGGAGGGGCTCGCTGCCGAGCGAATCCTGATAGGCTTGTGCCGTCCCGGAGAATCCGGTATGGATGGTTGGGGGAAGGCCAATCTTGCTGGCCGCCGCATTAATCGTATCCACGGCATCTCCTAGGGCGATGCCCGGCCGCAGGTTGAAGGAGATGGTGACCGCTGGAAAGAGGCCCTGGTGGTTTACCGATAGGGGCGCGGTTATTGGGTCATAATGCGTGATAGCGCTCAAGGGAACCTGCTGCCCACTCGGCGAATGCACGTAGGTTTGGCGCAAGAAGAGCGGATTCTGCCAGTATTCGGGCGCCGCCTCCATCACCACGTGGTACTGATTCAGC
>Ga0208456_1000395_pt1 | contig 28969 bp, 22 predicted proteins | sample June2015DPH_4_10_2_FD_184691 | JGI IMG/M metagenome (GOLD analysis project Ga0208456, IMG submission 184691) | Peatland microbial communities from SPRUCE experiment site at the Marcell Experimental Forest, Minnesota, USA - June2015DPH_4_100... | ecosystem: Environmental > Terrestrial > Soil >... | reverse complement strand
GGCTGGCACACCGCGCGGCTCTGCGCGCACGAGACCTACATGGATTGTCCGTACTGGGAACAACTCCAATACGGCGGCGACACACGCATCCAGGCGCTGATTTCTCTCTACATGGCCGGGGACGACCGCCTGGTGAAGAATGCCATCGAATCCTTGGACGAATCCCGCACACCAGAAGGCTTGACCCAGAGCCGCTACCCTTCGTTTCTGCCGCAATACATCCCGCAGTTCTCACTCTTCTGGATCGGCATGATGCACGACCTCTGGTGGTACCGCGGCGACGTAGATTTCTTGCGCGGCTACCTGCCCGGCGTCCGTGGCGTGCTGGGCTGGTTCGAGCATCGCCTGGCGCCTTCGGGATTGCTGGGGCGCCTGGAGTGGTGGAATTTCGTCGATTGGCCAAAGGAGTTCGACGATGGCGTTCCTCCGCAGGAGAGTGATGGACAGTCCTCCATGCTCAGCCTGCAATTCGCCGCCGGGCTGCGCTATGCTGCGGACCTTGAAGAATCTTATGGCAGCAAGGAGCAGGCTGCGCGCGACCGCCAACTCGCCTCAAAGATCGCTGCGGCGGTCTATCGAACCTGCTGGGATCCGGCGCGAAAGTTGGTCGCTGACACGCCCGCGCGCAAGATCTTCAGCCAGCATGCGAATGTTCTGGCAGTGCTCGAGGATGCCATTCCTGCGCCCGAGCAACGCGCCGTAATCAAAACCGTGCTGGCCGATTCAAGCCTTACACAAGCCACCTATTACTTCCGCTTCTACCTCTTCCGGGCCATAAAGAAAGTGGGCCTGGGAGATGAATACGTGGCGCAGCTCGGCCCCTGGCGGCAGATGCTGGCGCTGGGCTTGACCACCTGGGCTGAAAACCCTGAACCCACGCGTTCAGATTGCCACGCCTGGAGCGCTCATCCCAACTTCGACTTGCTGGCCATAGTGGCGGGAATTGAACCTGCGGCCCCGGGCTTTGGCGAGGTGGCAATTCAACCCCACCTGGGCCCGCTTAAACAGCTTAAGGCCACCTTGCCTCACCCGGCAGGGGATATCATTGTTTCATATCAGCGCCAAGCGCAAGGGCTGGCTGCCGACGTGACTCTGCCGGATAAGCTCTCGGGGTGGTTCTACTGGAAGGGGAAGAAGGTTGCGCTTCACCCCGGGTCTCAACACCTGGCGCTCTAATGCAGTGACAAGTGACGAGTGACGAGTGACGAGTGGAATTACGAATGGTGAATGGTGAATAGTGAATGGTGAATAGTAAATGGTGAATTGCGGACGAACAGTTTGCTCTTTGGGCCTCGCCGAATAGCGAATAGTGAATGGCCCTCTCCCCCTTGGGGGAGAGGGTGGCCCGCGCCGGCGCTTTCACCAGCCGGCGTGGGACGGGTGAGGGCGTCGGGGGGAATGTAGAAACTCGAGAATTCACTATTCACTATTCAGGGGGGCTGCCATGTGGATCTTCAGGCGTGCGTCATTGCCTTTGCGTCGAATTCTGTTATGCGTATTGCTATTGCTAATTTGGATGGCGCGTGGCCGTTTGGGCTGGTTACAGGAGAATTCCGTGACGGTGAGCGTTGGGTCTGCGGGAGCCGATGTGGTCGGCAATGATAATGTCGCCATACAGAAGGCTGTTGACCGCGTGGCAGCGGCCGGCGGGGGAATCGTCCTGATTAAGGCTGGAACTTACCTGCTCAATAACTCCGTACGCCTGGCCAGCCACATTACCCTGCGCGGTGAAGGACCCGAAAGGACCATTCTGAAGAAAGCGCCGGGAGTAAAGAGCCGGCTGGCGTTGGATGCCGACTACGGTGAATTCCAGGCCACAATTGAGGATGCGCGCGGTTTCGCTCCGGGCATGGGGGTCGCCATTGTCGACAACACCTCACGTTCTGGCTGGGTTGCCAGCGTTCGCACCATCGTCCGCATCGAAGGCCAGACGCTATACTTCGACCGGTTCCTGCACATGGACTATTCCGTAGCGAGCGCGGGGGAGGTTTTCAACACCTTCCCCCTCATCGCCGGATTTGAGGTCGAGGATGTGCGCGTGGAAGAACTCGCCGTGGATGGGAACCGGGCGAGCAGCGAGACACTGGACGGCTGCCAGGCGGGCGGCATTTACTTCTTCCACTCCAAGAGAATGACGATCCGGAATTGCGTGGCGCGGGATTTTCCGGGTGATGGAATCAGCACCCAATTTGTGGAAGAACCCGTCGTGGACAACTGCGAAGTCTATGGGAACGCGGAATTGGGCATCCACCTTGGCACCGGGGCGCTGCACGGGCTGGTTCGCTATAACCGCGCGCATGACAATGGCCAGGACGGCCTCTTCCTCTGCTGGCGCGTCCAGCACGCGCGTTACGAGCAGAACCAATCCTGGAACAACGGCCAGGATGGAATCTCCCTGGGTCACAAGGACACGGACAACGTTTTCTTCCAGAATGTGGTGAGCGGCAACGGGCGGGCCGGAATTTTCTTCCGCGATGAGCCAGAAAGCAACGCCGCCAATCGAAATACTTTTAGCGAGAATACCGTCGAAGGTAACGGGCGGCCCGGCGCCTCCGGCTACGGAATCCGCATCGAGGGCGCCACGCACGACGTCAGATTTATCTCCAATATCATCCGGGGAACACGCAAGGGCGAAAAATCCACCCAGCCAGTCGGCATTTACCTTGGTCCCAGGACAGACTACATCCTCTGCAACCGTAATATTTTCGAAGGCGACCTGAACAAAGCTCTGGTTAACGAGTCTCAGGGAAGCCACAACCAGTTGCAGGAACCGGGGAGTCAATGAGCAGGGGAGGCAGAAGGCAAGTGGGCAGATGGGCAGTGGGCAGGTAGGCAGATCGACAGGCGACGGAGGAACCACGCGTGACTGAAGCGAGCAGGATTCGGTCGTACCGGGACTTGCGAGTCTGGCAAGAGGGAATGGTCTTAGCTGAGGCTTGCTACCTCCTAACCAAGCGCTTTCCGAAAGACGAGCTCTTCGGGATGACCTCACAGATTCGCCGAGCCGCGAGCTCGGTCCCTGCCAATATTGCGGAGGGTTATGGGAGAGATAGCACAGGCGAGTACATCCAGTTTCTCAGGGTTTCACAAGGGTCATTGAAGGAACTGGAAACCCATGTGACGCTTTCCAGCCGTGTCGGATTAACAGCGGAGTCCCAAACGAAGAACATCTTGGAGGTGTCCGACCGCTTGGGGAAGATGTTGCACCGGTTAATTCGGTCGCTCCAGGGATCGTAACCGCTGGCCGTCCGCGAAGAGAAGGCAAGCGGGTCGAGGTCGGCAGGTAGGCAGATCGGCGGTTAGACGAGGACCCGACTGCCACCTGCCTACCTGCCCATCTGGCCATCTGCCTACCTGCCCACCTGCCTACTGCCCCGGTACCCCAAGCGAAAGGAAATCTGCTGGCTGGTGGCGCGAACCAAGCGGGCAATTTCGGGCAAGCGCGGAGGAGTCACGCGCGTAGCAGGTCCGGCCACGCTGAAAGCCGCAATAACACGCCCGGTATGATCGAACACCGGCCCGGCCACGCAGCGCAGGCCTTCGACAGCCTCTTCCTGATCCAGCGCGTAGCCTTGCTCGCGAATCTGCTCCAGTTCCTTCCTCAGGTTTGCCAGACTCGTGATGGTGTGCGGAGTAAAACGCGCAAAGCCTCGTGTGTGGGCGATCTGGATCAACAAGTTCTCGCTTTGATAGGCCAAGAGAATCTTACCGACGCCGGTACAATGCAAGGGCATCACCCCACCGAGCCGCGCGTCGAGGCCCACCGGTTGGGGACTCCCAAACTTATCAATGGAAATAGCCCGAGTCTCCTGTAGAATCGCCAACTGGACGGTCTCCTTGGTTTGTTGGTTCAGTTCCCGCAGGAGGGGTTGAGCTACCAAGCGGAAATCGAGGCGATCCAGAACCTGCAAGCCCATCCGTAGCACCTTGAAACTGAGTTGGTATCCGCCCGAACCAGACGCTTCCTCGACAAAACCGTGGCGAACCAGGTTCACAAGCAGGCGGTGGACGGTGCTGATGTGAAGGTGCAGATGGCGGCTCAATTGCGTGAGCGTATAGGCCGATTCCTCACCTTCCGCCAGAGCTTCCAAAATGTTCAGTGCCTTTACGAGCGACTTAACGGTGTAGGCGCCTCCTGCCGAGGCAGGCGGGGCTTGGGCATTTTTCATAGGGTGAGAATTATTGCAGGAACCAAGACAGTGTCAACAGGTTTCAGCAACCTGCTATAATGCACGACCATGACACGAACGAAGCCATTGCCCTCCAACTCACAACCACAGAAACGCTTCCTTATTACAGGCGCCAAAGGCTTCATTGGCGCATGGATTGCCAAGACTTTGCTGGAAGGTGGTGACCGGCCCAATGTTTTTGACATCGATCCCGGCTTCCAGCGTCTTAGCGCCATCCTGAGCGAGAATCAGCTGGCGCAAGTTAACTTTATCCAGGGCGACGTTACGAAATACGCCGACCTTGATCGCGCCATTGCGGCGAACGGAATCACCCATGTCCTGCACCTGGCAGGTTTGCAGGTGCCTGGATGTGCCGCTGATCCTCTGCGCGGAGCGCTGGTCAATGTCCTCGGCACTCTGAACGTTTTCGAGGTGGCGCGCAAGCGACGGGACCTGGTGCAGCGCATTGTCTATGCCAGCTCCGCGGCTGTTTTTGGTCCGGAAGAGTTCTATGGCCGCATTACAGTCCCAGAGGGGGCGCCCTTGCTTCCCGGAACGCACTACGGCGTTTTCAAACAGTGCAACGAAGGCAACGCGCGCGTTTACTCTCATGACGGCATCCCCAGCGTGGGCATTCGTCCCTGGGCCGTCTATGGGGTGGGCAGAGACATTGGGATAAGCTCCGGACCCACTAAGGCCATCAAGGCCGCCGTTCTGCGCCGTCCTTACATTATCGGCTTCACTGGCGCCATCGACCTGCAATACGTCCGGGACACCGCACGAATCTTTATTCGTTGTGCGGAGAGAGATATCCCGGGCGCCAAGGTTTACACTCCGCGGGGAAGTGTCGTCCGCGTGGAAGACTTCATCCACACGCTGGAACAGGTTCTTCCCCATGCCGGTGGGCTTATCAAAGCTCAAGGCAAACAATTGCCCATCGCGGCGGACCTGGACGACAGCGCATTGAAGCACGACTTGGGCGAGGACCCGCACACGCCTCTGGAAGAAGGAATCCGGGAAACCGTGAACATCTTTGAACGGCTCGATCGAGAAGGGCGTCTTGAAACCAAAGAGTTGGATAGCTAGGCCTCCTGTTCGGAAGTAACCCTATTCAGGAACTGACCGTGAGAGGCTGACAGTTCACTATCTCAATTATCGGAGTCTCACTTATGCTGGAAGCGAAAGACAACCCAAAGGCGGATCATGCGCCCCGGCTGTTTTCACCCGGCAATACCTTACCCTTCATTTTGGTGACCGCGTTGTTTTTGCTTTGGGGCATCCCTAGCAACATGAACGACATTTTGATTAAGCAGTTCATGAAGTCATTCGAGATGACACGTCTCAAGGCGGGTTTGATCCAATCAGCTTTCTACATGGGATACTTCCTTCTTTCCATGCCCGCGGCGCTGTTGATGCGAAAATATGGCTACAAAGCGGGCCTGGTGACGGGACTTTTTCTTTATAGTGCGGGCACCTTTCTGTTTTGGCCGGCCGCCCTCGTCCGGCAGTATGGCGTATTCCTGCTGGCCTTGTTCGTAATCGCCAGCGGCGCGGCGTTCCTCGAAACGGGGGCAAACTCCTTTATCGCACTGTTGGGTGATCCGAGAACCTCTGAACGAAGGCTCAATTTCTCGCAGGCCTTCAACCCTCTCGGGGCCGTGACAGGCGTGTTTGTCGGAACGGTTTTCATCCTTTCAGGGGTCGAACTGCGTCCTCAGCAAGTCAATGCCTTGAAGTCTGCCGGTAGGTACGAGGCGTACTTGCAGACGGAGACAATGAGAGTGGTGATCCCCTACCTTGTTCTGGGTACGGTTGTCTTCATCTGGGCGTTGCTCATACTCAGAACCAAATTCCCCAAAATCGCGGAGGAAGCTGAACTCGAGGGCAGGCGTCAGCACGGCAAGCTCAAGGACTTGTTTCGCTACCCGCATTTTGTCCAGGGAGTGATTGCACAGTTCTTCTATGTCGGGGCCCAGGTGGGAACCTGGAGTTATTACATTCAGTACATCCAGGACTACACACGGCAACCGGAAAAGATTGCGGGCTATCTTCTAACCGGGAGTCTTGTGGCATTTGGCATAGGGAGGTTTACGGCCACTTATCTGATGAAGTTTTTTCAGCCCAGCCGGCTGATGGGAATTTACGGGTGTATCAACGTGACACTGGTGGGTATTGGGGTTCTGTTTCCGGGCTGGGTGGGCGTCTGGGCGGTGTTCCTGACTAGCTTCTTCATGTCGCTGATGTTCCCCACCATATTTGCGTTGGGCATTAAGGAGTTGGGTCCCAACACCAAGCTGGGCGGGTCCATGATCATCATGGCCATTATCGGGGGTGCGGTCGCCACACCCATCATGGGGCTGCTGTTTCAACTGACCCATAGCATGGCAGTGGCCATGCTCGTGCCTTTGGTCTGCTACACCTTCATCACGTATTACGCCTTCATTGGCTCGAAGCTGCGGCTGCCTGAGATGGCGGAAGTTGGCGTGGGATAGGATGTCTGGCCTGTCATTCCGATCCCGCCATGCGGGAGAGGAATCTCGCAGGTCGATTGCTTCCAGAGCGAGATTCCTCGCGGAGTTTACCCTGAGCGGGGCAGAGCGAGATTCCTCGCTTCGCTCGGAATGACAACGAAGGGCTCGGAATGACATGAACGTGGCACTGGCTTTCTCTGTCCATACGCATCAGACCGAGCCAGCTCGTATAATAAACGAGAGGTGAGAATTGCTTATGGAACCGAAGACGCTAGATGACCTCGCCATTATCATCAAACCCAAGAAAGACAACGTTGCCGTGGTGACGGCGGATTTCATCGAGCAAGGGACCCAGCTTAAGTGCGGGGACCAATTGCTGACGATGTCCGGGCGCGCCCTCCGCGGGCAGAGCTTCGCCATCAAGGATATTCCTGAAGGAAAGCCCTTTATCTCTCTTGGTGATCCCATCGGCTTGGCGTCGGTTTCACTCAAGCCCGGCGACCCAGTCGACGAAACCAATATCCAGCGACGGCTCCCACGCCTGGTGGTGCGGTATCGCGACAACCCGGAGCCCACCCCCCTCGACCCCGAGCTGGCGCGCCTGACCTTCGACGGCTACTTACGCAACGACGGGAGTGTGGGAATCCGCAACCTGATTGGGGTGGTGACCTCCGGGATGTGCTCGTCCACCGAGGTGGGGGAAATCGCCAAACGCGCGATGCGAGAAATCTACACGCGCGAGAAGTTTCCCAACGTCGATGGCGTGGTCCCCATCGTACACGAATCAGGCTGCGGCATGCCGGATGGACGGGCGGTTCAGATGTTGACCCAGTGGCTCGCCAACACCCTGCGGCACCCCAACCTAGGCGCGGCTGTTTATATTGACCTCGGATGCGGGAAGACCTGCGTGGAATGCTCGGCCCCTGTCTTCCAAACCGCCGTCCCGGATTACAACCAGCGCGTCGTGAATATGACGATCCAGCATCTGGGCGGCAGTCGCAAGACGGTGGAGCGCGGGCTTGAAATCGTCGAGAAGCTGCTTCATTACGCAAACCAGTTCAAGCGCCAACCGGTGCCAATCTCAAAACTCATCGTCGGGACCGAATGCGGCGGCTCGGATCGCTGGTCGGGGGTGACTGCTAATCCTGCCGTGGGAGTCGCTTCCGACATGTTCGTGAAGGCTGGGGCAGCCGTCTTCCTTCCGGAAATCCCCGAACTCCAGGGCGCAGCGATGGTGGACCTGGCGCGCCGCGCCCGCACTCGCGCAGTGGGGAAAAAGTTGATGCAGGCTCTGAAACGCTATGAGGCCTATGTGAAGAATTCCGGCGAGGATTTTCGCGACAATCCTTCCCCCGGCAACATCAAAGGCGGACTATACAATATCTTCTTGAAGTCAAGCGGTGTGAAGGCCAAAGGCGGGACATCCATCGTTGAAGACCTGATCGAGTACGGCGAGTGGTTGGGTGACCGAAAAGGCCTGTACGTTCTCTATACGCCGGGATACGACCACCTTTGTACTCCTGCCCTTTTCCTCAGCGGCGCGCAGGTGACACTGTTCACCACTGGCCGGGGAACCGGTATCGGCTGCGCTCTGGGACCGGTAATGAAGATTGGTTCCAATCCCCAGCTCGCCGATAGCTACGAGGATTTGGATATCGATGCGGGAACCATCCTGGAGCGCAAGGAGACCATCCAAGACGTGGGCCGCAAAATCTTCCAGGAAACCCTGAACGTGGCTTCGGGGCGCAAGCTCACACGCGCTGAGGAGTCCGGCTTCCACTACGAGTTCAAGATCTGGGAACAACTCTGGCCGGCGCTGTAATGGTTGTCAGTGGTCAGTTGTGCGTGGTCGAACGGACTTGTGTTCATCCTGAAATTGCGTTTGTGCCCATCGGCACGTGCCGCGCCAGATTTCAATCCAAAGGATTTATGGCAATCTCAAGAAGAACCTCTTTCCCATCCTCACTATTTGTGCGAGAATACGATTGATTTTCGGCACACGATTCCATATGTGTCTTCCTAAAACTCTTCCGCGTGAGGCCCAACAAGCCGCTATCAGATTCACAAACGGGTATGGAGAATTCCGGCACCAAGGAACCAGGTAAGACGGTAACACTGCCTCGAGTCGTGGTGGCCACCACCGCCATGCTCACCTTCATCTCCTTTTGGCGCGCTGCCGCGATTGTGCTGAACGATCTCGCGTCATCCGCCTTCTACGCTGGCGGCATCGCCGAGGAGGCGGTGGGGAAATCCGCTCCCTGGTTCATCCTCGGGATCATGCTTTTCTCCTACGCGGTGCGGGCAATTTACGTGGAGAGCTGCAGCATGTTTGTGCGCGGCGGGGTCTACCGGGTAGTCAAAGAGGCCATGGGCGGGACGCTGGCCAAGTTCTCCGTTTCAGCCCTGATGTTCGATTACGTTCTGACAGGCCCCATCAGCGGCGTTTCAGCAGGCCAATATCTGGCGGGGTTCCTTAACGAATCTTTACGATACCTCCACATTCATCTCGTCCTTTCCACCAACACCACGGCCGAGCTTTTTGCCATCCTCGTAACGCTTTATTTCTGGTGGGAAAACGTCAAAGGCATTCCCGAATCCAGTGAGAAGTCTCTCCGCATCATGCAGCTCACCACGGTGATGGTGGTGCTCATGATCGGTTGGTGTGGCTATACGCTCTGGGTGCGCGGAGGGCATCTGCCGCCGTTACCGGCCCTGACGAACTTCCACTTCGCCCCCGAAGCTTTGGGTTGGCTTCGCCACAGCCGCTTGCCTCACACCATTGGCCTTATCGGAATCCTGATCGGTTTGGGGCACTCCGTCCTGGCGATGAGCGGCGAGGAATCCCTGGCGCAGGTCTACCGGGAAATTGAGCACCCGAAGCTGCCGAACTTGAAGAAGGCGGGGTTGATAATCTTCATCTACAGCATGGTGTTCACCTCACTCGTCTCTTTCTTCGCCGTGATGATCATCCCCGATAACACGCGGACGGGTTTTTTCGAAAACCTCATTGGTGGCTTGGCGATGAATGTTGCCGGACCCCTCACGCTCAGGCTGGTATTTCATGGGTTCGTCGTCCTGGTGGGCACACTTATTCTTGCCGGCGGTGTAAACACGGCCATTGTGGGCTCAAACGGCGTTCTTAACCGGGTTTCTGAAGACGGCGTACTGGCGGCTTGGTTTCGCCGTCCCCATCCGCGCTTCGGAACTTCCTACCGCATCATCAACCTCGTCGTTGCCCTGCAACTCCTGACCATTATCCTAAGCCACGGTAACGTCTACCTCCTGGGCGAAGCTTATGCTTTCGGCGTGGTTTGGAGTTTTGTGATGAAGGGTCTCGCGGTCCTCGTTCTCCGGTACAAACAACCAGGACCCCGGGAATTTCATGTGCCGCTGAATTTCAAGCTGGGCAAGACTGAGATTCCCGTAGGTTTGGGACTCATCACCCTCACCCTGCTGGCCATTGCGATCATGAATCTCTTCACCAAACAAGTGGCGACCATATCCGGCGTCGCCTTCACACTGGTTCTTTTTGGTGTCTTCACGGCCTCTGAGCGAATCGGACACCGGAAGGGGATCCCGCACACTGAACTCGACCAGTTTCACCTGGCAGCCGGAGAGGACATCACGCCCAAGAGGCTCGGCTGCCGGCCGGGGAACATCCTGGTCTTTCTCCGCGATTACAACACCCTTTATCCTCTGGAACGGGTTCTCAAGCGCGTGAATCTGGCGAAGCAAGATGTCGTGGTTCTTCACATCCGAGTGCTGATGCGCGCCGGGTCAGGAGAAAGCGGCTTGACGCCTGATCAGTTCTTTGGGACGACCGAGCAGTTTCTCTTTACCCGCGCTCTCTCCCTGGCGGAGCACGAGGGCAAGACCATTCACCTTGCCTTGGTTGCAGTCAATGACGTATGGGATGGAATCCTGCGCGCTGCGCAGTCCTTGGAATCGTCTGCCGCTGTCCTTGGCCTCTCTGCAAAGATGGCGATTACGGAGGAGGCCCGGCGCGCCGGCGTCGCATGGGAAAGACTTCCCGAACCGAAACCTCATCTGACGCTCGAGATCTTCACCCCCACGGGGCAGGAAGGAATCTTCTTCCTCGGTCCTCATGCACCGCACCTGACGCCTATGGAAATCGACCTTCTGCACGGCCTTTGGCTACGATTCAGTGATGAACTCGCGCCTGAGGAACTCCACCACCACGACATTGTCCACTTTGCTCTAAACGAACTCAAGCAAGAGCTAACCGAAGGTAAGGATGATGAGGTTCGCAAAAGGCTCAGAAAGCACTTGGAAGAAATTAAATCCCGCCGTGTGCCGGAGCTGTGAAGACAGTATGTGGTGGGTAGTAGTTGGTAGTTGGGGAAAAGCAAGCGCAGCGCGGACCTGTTGTTTAGCAGGTGTGCGAGTTTTGCGCAGCAGATAGGAGGCAGAAGAGCGGCGCCGAATGTAGATGCATCAGGCGCCGCGCAAAACCAACCTCGGCCATCCCTCTGGCAGCGAGCGCTTGATATCCGGGTTCAGGCTTGTTTTTCCTCGGTTGGACGAAAGACTTGAGTGAGGATAACGCCGATTGAAACCAGCACGACACCCCCGAACATCAGCCCATTCAAATACTCGTGAAGGAAGAAGTGAGCGAAGAGCGTGGCCACCAAGGGAGTGAGGGAGGAGAAAGCGTACACGCGGGCCACTGCCATCAGGCGCAAGGCCGTAAACAGGCAGTAGATGGCAAGAATGCCGGAAAGAACCCCGCTGGCAAGAAGGGCCAATAGTGAATGCCGACTTATGCCGAGCAGCGCCGGCCCTCGATCCAAAGCGATCAAGCCCACCAATCCGACCAACACGCTCGTCGCAAACTGCAAGAAGATCGCCGTCGATTGGTGGGCGCCTCGAAGCTGTCCGTCACGCCATAAGACCCCGGAAACCCCGTAGGTGAGAGCTGTGCAGAAAGCGAGGGGGATCGCCCAATACCAAAGCGGCGATGTGGGATGCCCCCGGGATTGCCCCCACGAAAGCGTGACCAATCCCACAAAAATCAACAACACGCCAACGACAGCATAGCGATGAATCCGCTCGCGGAGGAAAAACCAGGCAATAAGCGTCCCCCAGATGACGTAGGTTTCCTGCACAGGAATGGTTACCGTGACGCCGCCGAGACGGATGGCGAAGTAATAGAGAAACAGTCCAAGCGTCGAGACGATGCCGGCCCAAATGAAAGAGAGAATTGCACGGCGTCCTATATATCGGGAAGAAGCCGGTCGCAGTTGGTCCAACGTATGATGCTTCCAAACCAGAAAGACGCCCAGAAGCAAACTGGGCAGGCCCCGGAGAAAGGGCCCGATCAGGGGGTCGGCGTGTATGACGCCAAGGCGGTCGAAGATGTTGGCCGAGGCATAGCCCAGCACCGACCCTGCGGCCCACGGCTCACCGCGGCGACGGGAATCCCGGCGGAGTGTATCAACCATTCGGTTCGTAGAATAGCACTGGAATCTGAAACAAAACGAGCGATGATTATAAGAGCATACGAAGCTCTGTCAAATGTCTTTACAAGTGGACATTAGGTCTCTTGAGAAACAAGCCGCAGGAGTGCTAAGATTTGTTGTGTAAGTCCCCGACCTTCGGGGCAGGGTGAGGGAAGGACTTGAATGCGCGCCTTTCCAATTCCCAATCGGCGGTAAAGCCCGCGAGGGGTGGTCCAAAGCGCTCGATCCCGCGCATGGGAGTCCGGGAAAGCGAACCGGCAAGCAAGAGGCTAGCCTAGGTAGCCGGTGCAATCAGCGGACAGAGCGAAGAAGGCCTGCAAGCCCCAGGATCCGGTGAAACTCCGGGGCCGACGGTACAGTCCGGATGGGAGAAGGTCAGGACGGAAACCGGTCTGATGAGCGGGTGTGCGTTCACCGGGATGGGTGGATAACATTCAACTCCCGCTTTCTTAGGCTTGCCAACTGTTCCCTCCCGTTTGCCCCGATCGAAAACTTGGATGTTGAAATTGTTGGACAGCGCAGCAAAGGCGCAACCAAACCGAGACTCTCTGTGCTCTCCGTGCCTCTCGAGCCTTAACACAGAGCGCACAGAGAACCTCTGTGACCTTTGTGTTGAGTCTTTTGCGGCCAAGGAGGGCACAGAGACACAACGCACAGGTGGGGCAATCTTCGCGGCGAGAGAAGAAGTTGGCAGCTTGCGCCACAGAGGACCGAGTCGCCGGATACTCGCCAGCCCCATGATGGCGGTTCTCCTATTCTTGGTCGCCACGTTGGCTCACAATCTTTACGGACAAACATGGAACAGCCACCTGGAAGGAATTGTGCTTGACCCGAGCGGGGCGACAGTCCCAGAGGCTGCGCTCGAGCTTCGCAATCCTGCCACGGGCCAAGTTCGGCAGAATCAGACGGACGCGAACGGGTTTTACAGCTTCCCTTTCTTACCCGTTGGAAACTACGAATTGGAAATTGCCAAGACGGGTTTTGTTTCCAAGCTGGTCCGCGGGCTGGCGCTTCGAGTTGGAGACACAGCGCGTGTGGACATTCGGCTGGAAATCGCACATGAACGAGTCGAGATCCAAGTTGACACTCGACCGCCCCTTGTAGAAGTCGCTTCTCCCGCTATCGGGGATGAGATTGAGAATCGGCGAGTAAGCCTTCTTCCCTTGGACGGCCGCCAGTTCTCCCAACTCGCGTTGCTGGCCGCCGGTGCGGTTCCTCCCTATCCCAACAGTTCCACGCAGCAATTCAACACCGCAGCGCTGGGGTTGGGTTTCTCCGTGAACGGACAACGCTCCGAGCGGAACAACTTTTCCCTCGACGGCGTCACGCTGATGGAGCCTTTTGCCTACAGCCTGACGGTGAACCCTTCCGTCGATGCCATCCGGGAGTTCCGGGTCGTGGAGGACTCTTACGGGACCGACCAGGGCATTACGTCGGGCGCGCAGGTTAACATTGCTTCTCGCTCAGGCGCCAACCGCGTTTCAGGGACAGTGTACGAGTTTCTTCGCAATAGCGCGCTGGACGCCAAGAATTTCTTCGACGATCCGACCCGTTCCATTCCTCCCTATCGCCAGAACCAGTTCGGCGCCAGCCTGGGTGGGCCAATCCGTCGTAACCGCACGTTCTTTTTCACCAATTACGAAGGCTTGCGCATTCTCCAAAGCGTCACGAATACGACCTTGCTGCCTACGGCCGCCATCCGTCAGGCAAATTTCAGCGGCATTAATCCCCAGACGGGCAAGCCTTTTCCCGCAATTATTGACCCCACTACGGGCCAGCCCTTCCCGGGGAACACAATCCCTGCATCACGAATCGACCCCTTGTCCGGCGCTATCCTGGCGCGCATTCCTTTGCCGAATGTTATCAATGCGCCGCCCGGCGAAAACAACGACATCAACGTGGGGCTGCATCGCGTCGACACGGACCAGTTTATCGCGCGAATAGACCACGAGCTGACGCCCAAGCACCAACTCTTTGGACGATTTCTCCTGTTTAATGGGCAGCAACTGTTTCCTTTCGTGCCGGACTCGTTCGCGCAAAATCCCTCCGCCCCGCCGGGATTCGGCACCAACAAAGATGACACGGGGAGGAACCTCGCACTGGGGCTTACTTCCGTCTTTCGCCCCACGCTGATCAACGATTTCCGGTTCGGCTACGCTTACTATTTCGGGACCAAGGAAGCTGAGAACATTCACAGCCATTTTCTGGAGTCGCTGGGAATCACTCGCGCTCCGGGGGCCACCAACGACGGCATCCCTGCCATTAATGTTCCCGGCTACGCGGACATGGGCGATAGCGACATCTTCCAACCTCAAATCCGCAAGAACCACACTTTCCAGTTCACCGATAACGTGGCGTGGGTCAGTGGCCGGCACACCTGGAAATTCGGCGTGGACTTGCGGCGCTATCGCCTCTTCTATCAGGTCGAGGATTTTGGGCAGGGCCTCTTCACTTTCAGCGATGGGGCCGGGTCGGTTTCCGGCACTGCATTCTCGGATTTTCTTCTCGGCAGACCTTTCCTTTCTTACGCCCAGGCGGGCAACTCCGGCGGAAACGATCGTCTGGACTATTTCGGCGCTTACTTTTCCGACGAATTCCACGCCACGCGCCGCTTAACCCTCACCTACGGCCTGCGCGAGGAGTTCTACTCACCACCCACCAACGCAGACGGACGAGCTTCCATTCTCGATCCCAGCAACGCCACACAGTTCATTGTCCGAAACGACCAGGGACAGGCATCGGCACTGATTGCAAACCCGCTGATTCAGACCCTCCAGAGCCACTATGGGCTATCATTCATCACCTCTCAGCAAGCCGGGTTGCCGCCGTCCCTGATCCGTCCGGATTGGGCAGGATGGGCGCCACGCTTCGGCTTTGCCTATGACTTCACCAAGCGCCACACCACTTCCCTGCGCGGAGGATTTGGCGTCTTCAATTCCCTGGGTGAACTCGACTATGCTGCTGAGACGCGGCTCAGCGCACCGATCACAGAATTCCTCTTCGGACTCGACACGTGCAGGTTCTACGGTCCGGGCGCGTGTGGCCAAGCCCATCCCGCGCCCATGCTCACTTATCAGCTTGGCTACACGCTCGGCAATCAAGAGCCCACGGCCGTCTCCTCTCCGCCCAATCTCCGCAACGGCTACATCTACGAATGGAGTATGTCAATCGACCATGAAATCGCACCCAACACTGTTCTTTCGGTGAGCTATGCCGGATCCGACGGGCACAAACTTCCCCGCCGGGGATTGCAGAACCAGGGCATCCCGAATCTGCCTGGCGAACGGAGAGGTTACCATCCGCAACCTGGCTCGAATCAGTTCATCCGGGACACGGATGTCAACTCGAACTACAACGCCTTGATCGTGCGCCTGGAACGGCGATTCTCCCACGGGATGTCCTTTGTGGGTGGCTACACCTTCGGCAAGTCAATTGATACGGCTTCGGGGCTCAACGGTGCCAATCAGGCTCAGGACAACTATGATCTGAAGGCTGCGCGGGGCCTTTCGGATTTCGACATCCGGCAGCGCTTCGTTTTCTCCGGTACCTGGGAACTTCCCTTCGGTTCCGGCCGCCGGTGGATGCGCGGAGGGGCGGTAGCCCGGGTGTTCGGCCATTGGGACCTCTCGAACATCCTCACGCTTCAAACCGGGCAGCCGCTCACCGCTATACTGTCCACTGCGCTCAGTGGCACCGACTCGAACGGCACTGACCGACCTGATTTGATCGCCAATCCCAACTTGTCGGCCGGTCAACGCACTCCCTCCCGGTGGTTCAATACGGAGGCATTCGTTGCGCCTATTTTCTATGACGACCTCGGAGCTTACAGCATTCCGGGGAATGAAGGCCGCAACGTTATTACGGGCCCTGGGCTGGCGGCATGGGATATGAGTCTTGAGCGGCAAGCACGATTGAGTGAACGGCTCAGTCTGGTGTTTCGCTCCGACTTCTTCAATCTGACCAACCACCCTAACTTCGACCGGCCTAGCCTCCTCTGCGAGCCTTTGACCCCCCCAAAAAACACTAGCTCTGCAGAGAATTCCCCCTGCGCGCCTTCAAGCTTCGGGAACATCAGTTCTGCGGAGAATTCCCGCCAGATCCAGTTCTCCTTGCGATTGAACTGGTAGCAAATTTATGATTTCCTCTCCAGCCGCAGGGCTGCGCCTTCCGAGTTCCACTCGCACCGGCTCACCCGCACGAAGCGCTGTTCACTTGCCGCGAGCGAGGGCTTAAGGGTGCGCTTGGCAGACCCTACCAACCTTGTCGGCTCATCTAACCACGCGGCTGGCGGGGGAGGAGGGAGGCGCAGCCTCCTGCAAAAGGAAGGGAATGCTGGACATTCCGGAAAGGCGGAGCCTTTCCGCATCCGTCAGCTGACGGGCGGCAGAGCCGCTGGTCTCGGTCAGATTTCGAGCTGCGACAGCCAACGCAAGGCTTTCCTTCTGGAAACTCCGGCAGTAGAGTAAACACTCAGATGATTCTGGTCGGTGAAAAGCCGGAGAATTTTCTTTGGTGCGAATTGCCAAGGGATGGACAACACGAATGATAATCAGGGCGCGACATGATGGGGAGGCAGACTGTGGATAGAAGGACCTTTCTCCGGAGTATTGCAGGGCTTGGGGTCGCTTCGTCGGCGTGGCCGGGTGCGGGGATGTTTGCGCGTCGGAGCAGCCCCCCCGCATACTTCGGGTTGCATCCCTTCATCGAAGCGCATCCAGAAGCTGTGTTCATCCGCAAGACCCGCGTCGCATCGAAGGACGATTCGGACGGTAAGAGGCACGAGGCTTTTCAATTAGCAAGGCGAATTTTCACCCTGCGGAAAACTCCCGGCGTTGATTTGTCGCATAAGTTCGCGATCAAACCCAACCTGACGATGACCAACGGCACCGGGCTCAAATATGCCATTGTTGCCGACCCGTACGTGGTCGAAGGCCTCATCGACGGAATGAAACAGGTGGACGTGGGAGCCGAGAGCATTTATGTGCGGGAAGGCCTGGTGACTGAGCAAGCGGGTACTGGTTACCACGAAATGGCTCAGCGCAGTGGAGTGCACTACGGAGACAAGGACTCGAGGGCGCCAACATTGAGAGACTGCCCAGACGGTGTGGTCTTCAGGCGCACGAAATACCTTGGCCCGTTCAACTATCCGGATTGCCACCTGCTCAATGTTTCCAAGTTGAAGACCCACCCGATGGGGCTGACTCTGTGTGTCAAGAACCTTCAGGGAACCAACATTCAACCCTACATCCAGTTCTGCGGCGGTCTTCAGGACGCCATCGCCCAGGACTTTCAACCGGATGCCCAACGTCATGTTAACGATCTTTATGCCAAGCACCGGCAGGCAGGGGTTCCGCGCTGGGATGCGGAGAAAGCCAGTTGGATGGAGATGTGGGTTCACCGAACGATCGACTCCTACTCACTCATACGATCGTCAGTCTTGCTGAACATCATCGAAGGCGTATATGCACAGAACGGCGATGGGTTCGATGCTGGCCCCGGACCAAATGGCGTGCCCGAAATCTTCCTGGCCAACGTGCTCATTTTCGGCAAGGACGCTTTCAGAGTTGACATCATCGGTCATTGGCTGGCAGGGCACGAGCCCGGGAATTTCGGCCTTTTCCACCTCGCTAAGGAGCGGGGCGTTTCAACCGCTCTCAATCCTCATAACATTCCGGTCTATCGCTGGGACGACAGTGGACCCAAGCTCACAGCGCTCGACCAGTTTGCACGTACGCCGTTGAAGACTCCTTACCTTGCAAAGCGGGGAGAACCGCAATTCCACCTCTGCGACGAGCCCTTTGCCTACCCCGCAGAGCCGGTATCCGCTTGTCTTTCGGGCGATGAACTGCCCGGCCTTCGAGTGCTTGGCCAAGCCAAGCCGGGAATGGGCCCTTCATCACTCCTGATCGAATATAACCTTCCTGCAGACGGACACGCCTCACTCGAAATGTACGATGTCTTCGGCGAGCGAGTGGGAGTGTTGGCTCGAGGATGGATGAGGAGAGGCGTGCACGTGGCGGATTGGAGCACGCAGGGAACAGCCCCAGGCGTCTATTGTTGCCGGCTTATGGCCAATGGCGTAACCTTGGCGAGAGCGGCCTTGTTGTAGATGAGAAGACGTCGTCCCAAACCCATAGACGTCCGCTCAACCATGCTTCCGCCGGGTACGCCGTCATCAAGTTACTGCTGCGGGGCGCTTGGCGGGTTCGCCTCCGCGGCCGCTGTGATCAAAACCAACACCAACTCGAAGTCCTTTAATTTCCCGCTTGTATTGATTGCGTGAAGGCGCATTCGATCGTTGTCGATGGTGAAGGTGGCTTGCTGGCCGATGGCCAGAAGGTCGGTCTTCTTCGCTTCCTTCTGTCGGACGTGGTACTCGGTCGAGCCTGAGCGCAGGACGTACTCGTGGCAGAGCAGTTCGTGGGTCTTCTTGTGACGCCCGGCCTGGGTGCCGCAAGGGACCGAGTTCATGCTGACAATTGTCGCCGTCTGGCTGACATCTTTGGCTTGTGCAGCAGCCGACAGGAGAGTCGCACCGACCACAACACTGAGAACGAACGCAGTTTTCATAGCTGAGCCTCCGCTTTGACCCCTTTCTGCTTCGATGCTGGTGATGCTCTGCGCCGGAGCCAACGGCCAAATCAGGGTCTGCCAGCCTTGTATCACGCGTTCCGAGGCATGTCAACCGATCTGATGCGGTGGTAGTGTCCTAATATGGAAGGTAGGGCCGGTCCCGCCTTGTGGGACCGGCCTAGGCCGTCCCGCCCCGCCATGGCGGGAGAGGAGGCGGCCCTACATTCGAATTGGGACACTACTCCTGCGGCGTACGTACTTCGCGTGTAACGTTCAAAGGCTTGGAAACGGCCGGACTCCAACCCTCAGCAGAAGGGATCGCCGCGCACTTCTTGTTAGCCAGGAATCCCCCCCGACTCAAAAAGCTTTCATTGATACTTGGGCTGTTCACAACAGTGACCGCAATCAGTCCAAGAGTGCAATTCCCGTGCCCGCGGTAAATCATTTGCTCGGCGCCGAGGCCTGATGCAACAGTTCGTCTGAAATGTTCGACTTGATGAGGCGCAACAGGATGTTCGTGTCAGCCAAGTAATGCATGTCGGCTATCAATCGTGGTCCTGGTAGAAACTCTCACGCGTCAGAGCCTCAGGTGGGAGGTAAGGGAGTTTGTCGGAGCCTTGGGCCAGCGCATCAAGTTCGGCGTCGAACTGCTCAAGGCTTATCGTGTGCTTGACGCGCTCCATTGCGGCTTGGTGCTTTAGCAAGCTTCAGTATTGCACGGCGTAGAGCCGCCCTCCCAGCACGACCGGATTCTTCTCCGCCGAAGAGCAGCGAACGATGATGGGCTGATTGCCGGAGAAATCCTTGTGCTTGATTTCTCCCGCACCCCATGACAGCCCGCTCCAGATTTGCTTGTCGTAGTTGATCTCCACGCGAAGAATCTTTCCCCCCTGCGTCGCCGAAATCTTCAACACCTTGCCCATGGACGTTCCATTCGGGGGGCCACCTGGCCAGCTCCTCATAATGTTGCCATCGCTTCCCCGCTGCTGGAAAATGATGCGCAAGTCGCCGGCCGCAGGTGGAGTAAGGGTGGCCTCGATGGTGTTGGACCCTTTTGGCGCGAACGAAGCCGCCAGAGGGTAAATGGAGCGCGGAATGTGGACATCTTCCTGGACGCCAAGGTCAAATTCCTGCGCTGCGTAGCGCCCGAAGCCGACCGTGGCCATTTGACCGGGGCCAAGCGTGATCCGGGCCCCACGCAGTACCGGGTCGAACCCCGCGTCCCGGAAGACCACCCGGCCGTTGCGTGGTGGTTCCTGGGCCCTTGAGAGGAGCGGCATTTCGATCTCCCGGATCTCTTGCTGGGGATTCACGACGGTATAGATTGCTCCTTGCGAATCCAGTGAGCCAAAACCGTACGGCTGGACTTCGCCGGGAATACCGCCAAATGTCTTGGTTCTTCCCCTAGCCTTTAAGGGCGCGTACGTTTTCTGCACTTTTGCAAACCACCGAGCCTCCTCGTCATTCAGGAACTCCAGGTTCCCGTGGATCGTGTTCACCCAGCCGCCGCGCGCCACCATCAAGAGCAGCATTCCCTTCCAGGCGTGTGTCTTGCGATAGTAGATCGTCCCGGTATCGCCCATCATGAAACTGGTGGGGTCGATGCGTTCCAGGGGGATAAAACTCTGCTCGTATCGCCGAACCATGTGATCGCTGTAAATGTCGACAGACCGCCAGAAATTCATTTCCGGCACGTCCGAAGGGCGCGGGTCACCGCAATAAAGCGAGTCAAAGACTTCGAGCCAGCGCAGGTCCAGGGGGTGTTCGAAAGGAAAGGGGCCCGCGGTGGACTCGAGGTCTCCGCCGAACCCATTAAAGGCCACGAGCACCACGTCGGCATTCCTCTGACGAAATTTCTTCAGCGCTTCGCGGAACGCCCTTTCGTTCCGCCTGCGGATTTCTTCCGGAGCCTCGGTCTTCTCTGCCTTCGGCGTGGCGGCAGTGAAGTCCGCGAAATCGAACTCGAACATGCGGACGCCGCGATCATACCAGTACTGGAGCGTGCTCACGAAGTCCGCCAGGAACCCTCCTTCATAAAACGACATCGCCCCACCCTTCGCGTTGAGCGAGTCGCGCCATGCGGGCGCCGCGTCAATCTTCACCAGAGTGTTGGTGCCGAACCAGAGTCCGGGGAGGATGCCATCTTTCTTGCAGGCCGCGATCCAGCGCTCGGGCCCCTCGGGCCAGTTGGGTCTCCGCCATTGGCGGTAGGCGCCGTCGGGCGCGAACCAGAAGGCGTCCATCATGTAGTAATCAAAGTGGACGCCAGGCTTCCTGAGCCGCAGGATTTCGTTCAGCTCGCGCAGGGCGAGTTCTTCCGTAAGGGGGACTCTGTCTGACAGCTCATCGTAGGCAGACCAGTCGTTATAGACCCAGATCGGATCGCGCAGCAGAGGCGCCCCAAGCGCCGGCGCGGACCAACCCGACTGGAGGGCAGAGGAGGAACGGTAGGCGTGAGCGACCCAGGACGCCGGGAATCGTGCCGCTCCGAGGACAAGAAACCCACCAAGGATCGCCATGCCGATGCAAGAAACCGCGCGCTCCGTGGCTCTTTCGTTTCCCCGGCGTTCCGGTTTCATCGCCACACCCCCTTAACCGTGCCTGGCCGAGATCGCACCCGTAACGCGGCTCGGGCAGGGTCAACGCCCCGGAGCTTCGCAGGCGCCGATGTCAAATCCTTTGCCCTGTGGTAGGGGCGTCCCCCAAAAATCCTGCCTGCCTACATCCATACCGAACTGACGCCTTTCCGCCTACATTCCGCCCCTGAGTGGCCGTGCCCTTCGCGGCTTTAATCAAGGCTCGGCCCCGGCCGTAGGATCCGATGAGAATCGGTGCAGCCGGATCGGTCCTGGAACCCTCATCAAGCGTAAAGTTTCCTTCGAAGGTTTGTCCACCTTCGAGAAGCACTCGATCACCGGGAGAAAACCTCATGCGGCTCGCTTTGCGCAAGGTTCGCCAAGGCCTGGATTGCGTGCCGGCGTTCCTGTCGTCACCTCGCGGACTCAGGTAGCAGGTCCGCGCTCCCTGCTGCGGCAGTCAATGCGAAGATGAGTTTGGCCGGCAGGTTCTCCTTGCCTTTTTCGGCCCCGGAGAGCGAGCGCGCCGCCCACGCGCCGCATTCACTTGGGCGAGGTGAGCGCCTTGAGGTAACGGTAATAGAACTCGACCCCTCGGTAGTAAGATTCCACTCCTAGGCGCTCGTCCTTCCCGTGCGCGCGGACGTCATCCGTATCGATCGCCAAGCCGGAGATTCCGTAGGTCGGCATGCCCGCCGCGTTGGTGTAGACACCGTCGGACGCGCCGGTGGACATGGTGGGGACCGCGGGCGCTCCCGGCCACATCTCGGCGGCGACGCGATCGAGCGTCTGCATCACGTCGGGCCGCAGCGAAACCGGCGGTAGCGCCTTGGCGTTGGGCTCCCTGTCCAGGATCCGGCCACTGGTGGTGACGTAGCTGACTTCGATCTTGGGATCGGCAAGGACCTTGATGAGCGTCTGCCGTACTTCTTCGCGCGAGTGTCCGGGGAGGATGCGGCAGTTGACGTTGGCGCGCGCCATCTGTGGCAGGGCGTTGTTGGCGTGGCCGGCAGCCAGCCGGGTGGCCACGCAGGTGGTGCGCATGGTCGCATTCCACAGCGGGTCGGCGGAGAGGCGCGCGATGGCCGCTCCGTCGGGCGGGCTCTTGACGATTTCGCGCATGTCGGCCGCTGTCTGGCCGCTTTCCACGCCGGCCGTGCGATCGAAGAAGGCTCGCGTGACCGCGTTCAGCTCGAAGGGAAACTGATAGCGCTCCACGCGCCCCAGTCCGTCGGCCAGGTGATAGATCGCGTTGTCGGGCACCGGGAGCGAGCTGTGCCCTCCGGGATTGGTCACCGTGAGCTGGTAATCGGCGTAGAGCTTTTCGGTGGCGTCCATGGAGACGATCAACGGCTTGCCCTTCACCGTATCCACGCCGCCGCCATCGGCATTGAGAACGAACTCGGCGTCGACAAGATCGCGATGGTTCTTCAGCAGCCAGTCTACGCCGTTCGATTGGCCACCCTCCTCGTCCGCCGTGAGAGCCAGGATGAGATCGCGGTCGGGCTCGTACCCCTCGCGCTTGAACCGGATCAGCGTGGTGACCCAAATGGCATCGCCGCTCTTCATGTCCTGCGTGCCGCGCCCGTAGTAGTAGCCATCCTGCTCCACAAACTGGAAAGGATCGGTGGTCCAGTCCTCTCGCCGGGCTTCCACTACGTCGAGGTGGCCGATCAGCAGCACGGGCTTGTGGACGCCGGTGCCGTGAAGCCGGGCCACCATGTTCCCCTTGCGGTCGTTGGGGCCCAGGACCACGACGTCGGCCGCCGGGAACCCAGCGTCACGCAGGCGCCGCGCCATGGCTTCGGCGGCGACGGTCGTGCTGCCTACCGAATCGGTGGTGTTGATCTCAATCAGTTGCTTGAAGGTGTCGTGCGCCAGTCGCCGGGTTACGTCGTCGGTCTGCGCGCGCGCCATGGGCGCCAGCAGGAACAGCGCCAGGACGGCCAGGCAATGCTTCAGGTTGAGTCTTCGCATCAATTCGGTTCTGCCCCCTTCCACCCGGTGTGCCAGGCGGGACTGTCAGCGACCGGTCAGAATAGCACGCTACGACGAAATAGGGTATTCGGGAGCAAGTGGACACAAAACGCGGGTGGCGCCGATCCGCCGCGGCGGACTCTCCATGTCGGCGACCGTTGGGAACCTCCACATGACCTCCCCAGTTTCCAGGCCACAGTCCCGCGCACGCGGGATCAACCGGCGCATACATCCAAGGCAATGTATGCGCCACCCGCGTGCCAGGCGGGACTATCAGCGGCCGGTCAGAATAGCACGCTACGACGAAATAGGGTATTGGGGAGCAGGTGGACACAAACACGTCTGCGGCGCGGTCTTCGATTTGTGCCAGTATGGTTTGGAGTGATTCGTCAACTGCTCCCGAGGAAAGTGGGTATGCGAATTTTTTGAGAAGGGTTTTTGGGCGTAGGGCTTTTCACTTTTGACCTTCGCCTTTTGACTTGCTTTTGCGGCTCCGCCGGGCGAGCGGCCGGCCACGCTCACTGTGTGGGGACGACGAACAGCGTGATCGATGCCGCAGGGAAAGTCGCCGTAATCGTGCTCGTCGTGCTTCCCCCTGCCGGAGGCGTCACCGCCTGGTCCGCCAGCGCGACGATCGACGCCAGGTTCGCATTGCTGTACTGATAAACCTTCGCGTTGCCCGTGGCCGTCAGGTTCGCGAGCGAAAGCGTGCTGGTCAGCGCGCCATAGGTCTTGTTGATCACCACCACCGTCACCGCCTGATCGGACGACCGCAGCGCGCCGTACACCGAGAGCTGCCCCTGCGCCGGGCTCGTCGAGGCCAGCGCAATGCCGCCGAATTTCGAGCTCGCTCCGTCGTAGTTGCGGTAGATCTCGAAGGCCATCAGGCCGGGGACCTGCGATTCGTCCGGAGGACCCCAGAGAGTCGCCAGGTCGAGGCCGTATTGCCCGAAGATGCCAAGAATGTCGGCCTGCGCCAGTGCGCCGTTGATGTGCTCCTGCCCGCCCCAGTTGTACTCAGTGATAGCCGTCTTGGTGCCGGGATAGTTGTTGGCAACCCACGTCTGCATCATCGGAATCAGTTGCGGAGCCTGCAGCGGGGGCGAGCAGCTTGAAGTGTAGTTCGAGTCGGTCATGTAGTTCGGTTGAGGGTAATTGGGATCGGTATAGGTCGGATCCCAGAAGACGCGCGTCGAGTTGAGCCGCGCCTGCTGCTCCCCGGTGTCTCCCGCGGTCGTCAGGCCGACGCCCGAGCCGTTATAGTCGGCCGCAAAATAGGTGTGCAGATCCAGGTAATCCAGCAGGCGGGGGGTGTTGTTCGCGGCTGCGTACGCTGCGAACTGCTGGAGATAGTACTCGATGAGTGCGGTGCCTCCGTGCGCCTTCCGATCGACGGGATTGGCCCAAGGCACATAACAGGGGCCTGTGTTCCACCCGTTCTCGACGTCGAGCTTCGAATAGAAGTAATCCCACCAAAAGGAGATCACCGGACCGCTGACCTCGGCGGTGGGATCGGCAGTCTTGATGGCCAATGCAGTGGCAATGTCGTTGTTGGTCAACTCGTCGTAGGTGAAGGGCAGCGGATGCACGTCGCGGTGTGTCCCGTCCCACCAGTCGGGTTCATTGTCCAGGTCGTAGATGGCTACGCCGCCATTCGCCGCTGTATCGAACGTCTGGACCAGAGAAGTCACCCAACTGCCAGCCCACGCGGGGCCCTTCGCGATGCTGGTGACGGTGGGATCGTTGCCCGTTATGTTGCACCCAGCGGAGTTCGTACAGCCATTGACCCCCTCGGGGTACACGCCATTGCCGCAGCCCCTGGAAGTGTCCACTTGCTGCTGATTGGGATACGTCGACACCGGGAAGCCACAGGACGTGCCGTCCTTTGCCACCCAGCCGAGCACGGGCACCGTGCCCAGGGTGATGGCCCCAATCGACTTATCGCTCGGGACCAGGTCGTTGAACTCGCCCGTCGGCCCCACGCCGTAGGAGTTGGGCTCGTTTTCGAAGTACCAGTCGGCGGCGTCATTGCTTACGCCCAGTTGGTAGTTGTAGCGGGAGGTGTTGTCTCCGCCCCAGCGAAGGACGGTAGGGTTGGCAGGCGCGTCCACGGAATTGACAAACGCGTACGCGTTCATGCCATAGACGTAAGGATTAATGGCATGGGTCCGATTGCCGGCGTCCACGTTCAGCGCTGGTCCTGCCGCCGCCGCCGGAGGCTGTAGCGTCACCGTCGCGGCGCCGAATTGGGTTGTATCGCCAACGGCCGTCGCCGTCACGGTCACCGAGGTTGGCGCGGGGTAAGGAGTCTCGTAAAGCCCCGAGGCACTGATGGAGCCCACGCTGCCCGTCCAGTTCGACGGCCCCGCCACCGACCAGTTCACTGCTGTGTTATAGCTGCCCGTCCCGCTCACCGAGGCGCTGAACTGCTCTGTCGTGCCGATCGTCACGGTCGGTGAGTTCGGAGTTACCGTTACTCCTGTGATCGTCGGGCCGGTGGGTTCCGTCGGCTCCTGAACCGTGCTGCCTCCGCCGCACCCTAACGCCAGCACGCACAAAGCGGCGCTGGCAACGCCTGTCACACTCCGTCGCATTCCAGCTATGTTCATCTCTCCCCTCCGACCCGTGTCCATCAAAACCCTCGCCGGCCGCATCGTCTACCAGGACCGCTGGATGACTCTTCGCTGCTGACCGGTTAATCGGAATCTCCTCTTTCGGCACCGATTCGCCCGGATTCTACCACTCCTGAGGGGTATTGCAAGACCAACGCTGCGGTTGCGGTCGAAAAACGGAGCGATTCCGTGCCGTCCTGGACTCGACCGCGTAATCGACATCTTTCCTCGTCGATTTCTGAGACACTCTTTCCTCCTCCCTTGTCCTCAGCGATTCGATCTAACGGCTTTGCGATCAGTCGTTAGCGGGCAGACCTGTTGAGGCACATCGCCGTCAGCCTGTGGGCAGGGTCGGCAAGAAGCTCGAAGTCATCCGCGCCGCAGCACGATTGGATTATCCTACGGCTGACATCGACCGCATGCTGGCGGAGATCGAGATGGGATACGGATCGGCTGCGCATCCGTGATTCTGGTTGATTCGTACATCCCCATGTATGTGGAATCAGTCGAATCTTGAGTTTTGATTCAGGTTTTGACGGGTTCCCCGGTATCGCACGGCTGTCGTAACTTGATGCGACCGCTAGCGGTGCATCGATCCTCCATGTGCACCGACCGGGGGATCGCAGACCCCCAAGGGCAGGGGTCCGCGCCATCCCTTGGGGTACGAAAGGGGGATTTTCAGAGGCGTGAATAAGGGTGTGCGACATCCAGCCCCGGCACAGCGCGAAAATGCTTGAAATTGAATGTGTAGAGGCGGGCGCTCCGGGTGAGAGCTGTTGCGGCGATAAGACAGTCGGGAATGTTGATGCCTGAACTCAACCGGTGGTTGAGCAGCAATTGGTATGCTGCGGCGAACTCGGAGGCCTCCGGCCAAATTACTTCGAATGTTGCCAGGAACCGTTGGATCCGCTCCAGATCAGCTCGGTCACGGCAACCCATCACCAGTTCCATAGCAGCTACAGCAGGGACCGCGAACGGCTGCTGTGCTAGTTCTTGGAGCCACTTCTGGGCAGGGATTGTCCCGCGCAGACAATCGACGAGAACGTCCGTATCAACAAGGTTCATCGGGCGGACTTGCTCCACCCTTCTGACCGCAACTTCCGGGCAAACTCCAAGCTGTCCTCGATGTCAGCACGATCGCGCCACATCCCCAAGAATTCGGAGTTCAGCAGATCGCTAAAAGTGGCGGAGGTCGCGGACCCGGCGGGCGAGACTGTAATCACAATCGCGGCGGACCCGGTGGGTACGTCCGCAGGCAGCGTAATGCGCAGTTCCCGGCTGGCTGGAATTTCCGTACTAAGGGTGATCGTTTTTACCATACGTACATCGCCTGACTTTTTACCTTATCAAAACAAATGCGCAATTACAACGACTCGTTCACCACCCCTCAAGCCTCCGACCTTGGGGAAGCCGCAAACCCTGAGGGTTGCTTGAGGCTTGTGATTCATAGAGGGCCGGAGGGGCACGAGTTGGAGTTCGCTCGTTACTCGCCGCTGCTCTTAAATGCCCGCCGTGCCGCCAGCGCGCAGGCCTCTTTCCCATCTCGCCGTGCCCGCGTGTGAACGCCGCAGGAAAGAAAGAGATGCTGGAAGGAGTCAAACAAGCCGGAAAAAGAAGGGAGGCAATCTGCGGGAACGCAAGGTCTGGAGGCTTTCCCTAGCCTTGACGTGATAAACTGCGACTTGCCGAGGCCAAATGACGGCTGTGCATTGGCATCTTGGCTGCGGTATATCGCTTGAGCATAGAGCTTCAGTCTGCGCCAGCCGGCGGAGGGATCAATGAGAGCGCGACAGATTTGGGCAGCGGTTTGTGCCAGTTGTCTGATATTCGGAGCGGGCTTGACGCTTGGTAAGAAGAAAGCTAGCACGGGCATTCAGGAGCGTTTCGCAGCAACGCTGGTGCCCCCCTTGAACGAGCCGCGTCCTAGGGCGGTCGGAGACACAGCCGATAGTGCACTCAGCCTTACAATTGAAGGCCATACTACGGACGAGGAAATGAAGGGCCTTTCGCAGACGTTCGCGGAGGACGGACAGGGCGCTATGGATAAAGCGCTCGGCAAGTCCAAGAAAGGGTACTTCACAATGGGAGTAGGACAAACAATGCCGCTGGTGATCGTCCAATCACGATCGGAAGGCACCAGTCGGAAGTTACAGATGGTTGGCAAGGCGCCCGGCACTTTTCGCAGTCCGGACGGAACGACAATCTCCAACCTGCCCCACAATGGCTTCCCGTATACGTTCATCCAACTCGACGTGGACGAACAAGGGAACGGTAAAGGGATGTTGGTTCCTTTCGGAAACTTCGGCTTCGACAACCGGGGTCACATGGTCATAAAGCCCATGTTTCGCTCCGGCAACTCACTTGTGGACGTGCACTCGGAGAAGTGATTCGCGGCTGCCGCACCGCGGCGCTGTGCGTCTCGTAGTAGGTAGCGACGCTCACCGCCTTTGTGACCGTGGGTTCTTCCTTCGATGCCGAACAGCCCTTTAATTCTCGCTGCCGCGCCGTGTAGATGCCATCGAATTCGATTTGAATTAGGTTTTGTTCTTCTCTCATAAATGCGGGCTTGCCGTTAAGGATCCAACTCTTCCCACAAGCCACAGGTGGAAATCCAGCATGAAGGCGCGGGTGGCGCCGACATCGCTCCTCATGTCGGCGACCGTTGGGAACCTCCAGCTGACGTTCCCAGTTTCCAGGCCATAGCACGGTCAACCCACGCATCCATCCAAGGCAATGTACGCGCCCCCCGCGGTCCAGTCGGAAATTCCTTGGTTGTGCTGGTCGGTGCGGTGCTGAGGATCTTCGCTGATGTCGGTATAAAAGCGATGTCCAGAAGGGGTCCAAAGGACACAGACGAAATAGGGTTTGCCAGAGATGCGGGACATAACAGGAAGGGGCCCAACTCCCGTTCTGGAATTGAGCCCCGCGTTGGTTGCGGGGGCTGGATTTGAACCAGCGATCCCGCGTCTGCGGGATTATGAGCCCAAGGAGCTGGGGGAGAACTGCGAGGGATCGAGACCCGTGGCAGTCCAGAACCCAGTGCCGTGCTTTTGGGCTTTGAGCTGCGACTCACGACGCTTGGCCAGTGCGTAATTCTCGCAACGCTCGCTG
>Ga0208456_1000392_pt1 | contig 29067 bp, 20 predicted proteins | sample June2015DPH_4_10_2_FD_184691 | JGI IMG/M metagenome (GOLD analysis project Ga0208456, IMG submission 184691) | Peatland microbial communities from SPRUCE experiment site at the Marcell Experimental Forest, Minnesota, USA - June2015DPH_4_100... | ecosystem: Environmental > Terrestrial > Soil >... | reverse complement strand
CGGGGCACAGTAGAATTCGTCGCCTGCGGAGACTTCCGGGATGACTGGAACCAGAAGTTCTTCGAGACTCTGCTCAAGCGCCCAGGCGCCCGTGGACAGGTTCGAGGGGTCAATCACCTCTCCGTTCACCATTATTTCCGCGGGGAACTGGGGCAGGCAACAGAGTTCACTGATGAGCAGTACTATCGCGCGCTGGCGGGTGTCAGCGTGCTGGAGGGATATATCGAGGAGACCATCGGCTTGATTCAGCACTACACCACCCCCCAAAACCGCATCGGGATTGCCCTGGACGAATGGGGGATCTGGCATCCGGTGCCCAGCACTGGCGCGCAAGGGCTCTGGCAAAGCAACACACTGCGGGACGCTCTTCTGGCCGCGGTGACTTTCAACTCACTGAACTCCTATGGCGACGCCGTCTCCATGGCGAACATCGCCCAGACATTCAACGTGCTGCAGTGTATCGCGTTCACGAAGGGAGACAAATTCGCGCTCACGCCGACTTATCATGTCTTCGACCTCTATCAACCGCACATGGACGCGATGGCATTGAAGACGGTTGTCGATTCCCCCACTTACACCCTCAAGCCGCTGACTCAGCTACCACCTCAGTTCCTGGCTCAGCTAGGCGGACGCGGCGAGACGACGCGCACCTATCTAAGCGCCTCGGCTTCCCTGAACGAGGCTCAGAAGCAGATTTGCCTGACTCTGGTCAACCAGCACTTGACCGAGCCCTTGGAGGTCGAGATCCAAATCCCCGGCCTGGATAGCCCTGGGGTGCGCGGCGGCACTCTGCGGGAACTCACTTCGGGCAACGCGCGGGATGAAAACACCCTGGAAAAGCCGGAGGTCGTCCGGCCGTCAGCGCCCAAGCAGCTTACCGTCCAAGGGAACAAGTTCACTCAGCTTGTTCCACCGCACACCGTGCAGGCGCTCGTTCTCCAGGTGGGCTAGGCTTGCGCCGACGACAAGGCAAGGAGCCGTGGCGAACCCCGAGGCGGAAGCCCCCCAGGCGCTGCTGAAGCAGCTCGATGCAGAACGCGCGGCGAGCGAGCGCGTCGTCAGGAATCTCAGGGGAGAATCTCCGGACTGGCGGACAGATTCGCCTCGGCGTGTTCGCCTGCCCGGGGTTTGCTGACGCCACAACCGGGCCAAGGTTCTGAGTGGCAGGTTACTTCTTCCTCAGCTCTGCGATCCGCTGATCCGCGTACTGTTGCAGCACGGTGCCGCGCCCCAATTCGGCGGCTTTCGCAAAAGCCTCGAGGGCCTCGTTGGTTTTGCTGGAATTGGCGTAGACCTCGCCCAGGCGAAAGTAGAGCTGAGGATTGGGCGCTTGGGTCAGGGAGATGGCTGTCTTGAACTCCTCGATGGCCTTTGCGGATTCATCACGTTCCATATAAACCATGGCCAAGGCGGTGTGCGCGTCCGAAGCCAGAACGTCCTTTCGCTTCTTGAGTTGTTCGCCGGTCTCGTTGGGTCTGGCAGGCACGCCATCGATGAGCTTGAGCGCTCGGTTGGCGTACTCTTCCGCCGTAGAGAGCCGTTGAGCAGACAGTTCCGGGTTGCTCTCCACCATGCGTGGCTGGGGAAGGGCGATCGCCACCATCAGCAGGCTGTAAAGGTTATTGGCATCCAGTTTCAGGCTCTTCTCACCATACTCGACCAGCTTGTTCAAGTCCCCCTTTTCCCGATAAGACTTCGCCGCCTGGGTGTAGACAGTTGACATCAACTCGCTCGTGGGGAATCTGTGCTCAAACTCCTCCACCATGCGCAGACGCTTGTCAGGGTCTAATTCGTCTTCCATGGTCTTGTAGCCCATGGCCTCTTCGTATTTCGCATGGAGGGGCACGCCGCTGGAACTGGTGAGCGTTGCCGTCTTCTCATTCCTGCCGGTTGGTCCGGCCTTCCAGATGGCCTGGAGCAAATTGTCGTCGGCGCCGACACTGCGCATTTTCGCCTCGATCTTGCGGTCAAGATCAAAGTTCACGCCGTGCTCGTCCAGGGCCTTGTACACGACGTCGAGATCCTTCTTGTTCTTTTTGATGAGGTTGTAAAGTTCCTCTTGAGTCAGAGGCTGCTGCAGAGGCTGATTTTGAGCGCGGTCCTGGGGTTCATTCGCAGTAACTCCCTCCAGTCTCGGAGGTTGCTGCGTGCCCTGAGCCACCAGAGGGGAGGCCGACAAGCAGGCCAAAGCGCTGATAGCGAATAGTTGTTTCAACATGGGGTATTTGTTCTCCATTCGACTGCACGGCCGAGAGCCGTGGAGATCCTTGCTGATGCCAGGCTGTCCACCCCATCAGGATGTGGCGGCAGCCAGAGAGGCTGTCCTGCTCGGTATTGACTGCCCGGCGCCGGCCGGACGGTTTCCGGTGCCTGCCTGAACTTTGGTTTGAGCTCGTTTTCACAAGAGCGAGTCCCCCCCGCCTTGCCACCTTTGCCAAGCATCTGAAAAACTTACCACGTCACGGTGAACAATGATACCGCGTGGCGCGGCAGATTAAAACTGCATCGTATTTCTCCCTTTCTCGTACTTGTCTTCTCCGCAGGCTCCAGTTCCTCGAGCCGGGCGGCGCCCAACAACCGCTTGTACTGCTCTGCGGTCGGCTGCTGTGGGGAACCGGAGTCCTTCCATGCCGTGTAAGCGTTGCTATGGTGATCATCAATCCGGTAATGGCGGACCTGAACCCGCGTGGCGTCAGCGGGCAGGTTCTTGATGAGCAACTCGACGCTAGCCCCAGGACCGGGAACGTCGTCGTCGTGGTAGTTCCATATCAATACCGACAGGTTGTGGCTCCCGGAAGCGGCGACCGCATTGACGTCTGGCGGGCCCGTGACGCCGGAGTTCAAGACAGGCTGCAACGAAATCGCCTGGGGACTTGTCACCGGAAGTCTTTCGGCGCCCATCAATCCCAGCATGTGAAACAAGTTCAGGATGGGTTTGTCAACGCCATTGGTTGCGAGGGTTCGAAAGCCCGCAAAATAGGGCTGATCTTCGAACTCGAATGCCCAGGTCACTACTCCTTCGAGGTTGGCGTGGTATCTCGCGGCCAGTTCGAGGGTGCGCGCGAGGACCTCCGCGGTGTAACAAGGGTAGAGCACCCCGTTGCGGTAGGCGTTCTGAGGATACTGTCGGGCCGAGCAGGCTGCACAGCCTTCCGGGTCGGACTCACCCAGGATGATCGGCGCGTCCTTGAACTCCGGGAAGGAGCGAGCGATGCGGAACCCCCCGTCAATCGACTGCAACTGCCGGCTGATTCCCATGCGCACGTGACCTTCGACGATTTTGGGATTCCCCTTGGCGTGGAAAGACACGAAATCCAACGGAGCGCCTCTGCCACCTGTCACGGAGTTCTTCCCCCGCGCGCAGTGCTCGAGGAAACCACGAAGGAATTCTGCCGCGTGCGGGTCGGCAGGACCCGTGGTGTCCGGCCCGCCCACCCGGGCTCCCGGCAGGGCCCGCTTCACCGCGTCCACGGCGTAGTCGTAAAGTCGGTAGTACTCCTCCGGGGTGCCCTGCCAGTAGCCGATGTCGGGTTCGTTCCAGACTTCCCAATACCAGGAGAGAACTTCGGGTTTCCCGTAGCGCTCCACGCAGTGGCTCGCCCATCGGTAAACCAACTCTCCCCACTTTTGATAGTCCTTGGGTGGGTAGGCCCATCCGGTCCACAGGTTGCCTTTCGGCCATTCGTGCCGATACGGCTGAGGATGGGTCGAGAGCGCTTCGGGCATGAACCCGATCTCCACCAGCGGTTTCACATTGGCACGCAGGAGGGTGTCGAAGATCCGGTCGAGGATCGTCCAGTCGTAGATCGGGCGACCTTGAGCGTCTTCATTGTAGACATTGGTCGAACCCCATTTCAGTGCTGGGGTACCGTCTCCGGATGTGAGGAGGTTGTGCATCCGAATATAGACGGGTGTAGGGCTCGATTGCGCCAACTCGGAAAGGAGCAATTCCCCATTCCGGGCGTAAGCGAAGTTGGGTTCGTCGTACCCGAAGTAAGACCACACATGCCGCAAAGGCTCGCGGGGTCCGGAAGCATCAACTTGAATCGTCACTTTCTGCTGGGCTGCCAAAGTCGAGTTGAAAGCCAGAAGCACACACAGGACGAGAATTATTCTTTTCATCTGCCAGTCCAAGGGTTGCTCGTAGCCAAGAACTTCTTGCGCATTGGGGGCAACCGCAGAGGTCACTTCCAATTGATTTTGGGAAAGCTCCTGGGAATAATTCCCACGCCTTCCTTCACGGTGATGATCTGATCGATCGGCACCTTGGCGAGCCTGTCCACGGTACCACTGGGCCAGGTGATTTCCAGAGATTCCACGGTCTTTCTCTGCCCCAGCCCGAAATGGATACGCGGGTCTTGAGCCGACATGTAACTCATTCCTCCCTTGGCTTGCCGGTATTCGACAAACCCCTCCGAGACGAGTTTCAGCGCTGCGCCGCGGCCGTCGCGGTTGGATTTCACCCCCACCAGCATGACTTCCAGCCAATGGTTGGCATTCCCGCCATCGTTGCGCAGCAACTGCGGGAAATCATTGGAATTGGAGATGGCAATGTCCAGATCGCCGTCATTATCGAAGTCCCCCACCGCCGCGCCCCGTCCCACGGTGGGCTTCATGAAGTCGGCTCCGAGCTGCTCAGACACTTTCTCGAACTTGCCCACGCCCAGGTTGCGAAACATCAGCTTGGGCTCTTTCCAGAAAACCTCGTTGTGGTAGAGGTGAATATTATCCAGCATACTGCCATTTGCCTGGAAAATATCGATCGAGCCGTCGTTGTCGTAATCGAACATCTTGGCGCTGACGCCACTCAGGAGTGCGGCCTTGTTGCCCAGGCCGGAACTGAAGGTGGCGTCGTCAAATGACTCGTCGTGGTTATTGCGATAAAGGCGGTTCAGTTCAAAATCCAAATGCGTGACATAAATGTCCAGCCAGCCGTCCCCGTCGATGTCGGCTGCGTCCACACCCATACCGGCTTCGTATTTCCCGTCTTCGCTGGCCGCCACGCCCGAGGTGAAAGAGATGTCGCGGAATGTCCCATCGTGGTTATTGAGGAAGAGAAAATTCGGCCAAGTGTCGTTGGCAACCATGATGTCAGGCCAGCCGTCGTTGTTCATGTCAGCCAGAACAACACCCATTCCCTTTGCTTCCGGCTTGCCGACACCCGACACATCGCTCACGTCGGTGAAAGTGCCGTCGTGGTTGTTGTGATAGAGCTTCAGCCGCTGTCCACGATAATTATCAGGATGGCAATAGGCGCGATAGCCAGGTCCATGCTCACCGCACCAGAGATTGGTCTTGGGTGACCATTGGATGTAGTTGCAGATGAGCAGGTCGAGGTAGCCATCCTTGTCGTAGTCGAACCATCCCGCGCTGGTGGACCAGTTACCCTCATCCGCCACTCCGGCCTTGGCCGTTACATCCGTGAACGTTCCGTCGCCGTTATTGTGGTAGAGGATCGTGTGGCCATAGCCGGTCACCAGCATGTCGGGGTAACCATCGTTGTCATAATCACCCACCGCTACACCCTGGCCGTAAAACCCTTCCGTGCCGACGCCGGCCTTTTCCGTGACGTCCGTGAAGGTCCCATCGCCGTTGTTGTGATAGAGGGCCGAGCGCAGCGGCCGTGAGGGCTTGTACCACTCCGTACCAGTCGACTGGACGAAGTAGAGGTCCATCAGGCCATCCTGGTCGTAATCGATCCAGCCCACACCGCCACCCATCGTCTCGATGTATTCCTTATCATCGCTCATCGTAGCGTCGTGCTGAAAGGTGATTCCGGCGGCTTGGCGCACATCGGTGAAGTGCACGGGAATAGCGGTGGCCGGTGGCTGGGGGGGCTGTGCGTGCAGGGTACTCCGCACCATCACACCTCCCATCGCGACGGCGGCGGCCAGGAGGCCCACCGCCGCCAGCGCAGGGATCGTCGAATCCCGTTTAGGGGTCTGTTCTCTCAAGTTTCTTCCTCATTAGGGTTTCCAACAAAACTATAGCGCGACCCGCCGTTCGACCTCAATTACCATTCGCGCTGGGGGAGAGGATTTTTGGCGTCCTTCAACCCGACACTTCATATGCTAACGGCACCGCATAGTTTCTCATGCTTTCTCATCTAGACGGGAAAAACTGTGAGTGTTATTCAATCCGTTCTCGCGCACGGTGCCGTTTAGCTGAATGGAAACCAACGATTCCTGAGGCAGCCTCGGCAGGGAGTGGTAAAATACCATGGGCTGTTTGCAGCATGTGAGGGAAGTCCAAAAGCATGGCCAGGCGCAGGAATGTCGCGAGTCACAAACCTTCCCGCACTACAAGCGGAGTGAAGGGGTTGTTCCCCTCGGACCTCGCATGGCGCTGCCCCGCAGGCATTCTTGCCCTGTGGCTCGTAGTTTCCTCGTCGGGCCCAGCACAACAGCCGACTCCGGGCGAAAGACACTACGCTCGGGGATCGGTCCTGCTGCAGAAAGCGGATTGGAAAGGCGCCGCTGCGGAGTTCGACCAGGCCATCGCTGCTGACCCCCGGAGTGTACGCGCTTACATAGGGTCCGGCATGGCACTCTCGAGACTGGGCGAGGCCGCCAAGGCTGCTGAGGCCTTCCGCCAGGCAATAAGCCTTGAGCCGCGTGATCCTCAGACTCATTATTTGCTAGGCCGGGCCCTGGCCGATTCCCAGAAGGTCCGGGAAGCTATCGAACAACTGCAGACCGCTCTAAGACTGAAGCCGGATTATGAGGAGGCCCGCCTGGCACTGGCGCTTGAGTGGCAAGAAGCTGGCGAGATCAAGAATGCAATCGCCGAGTTCCAGTCGATCTTGAAAGCCGATCCGAACTCAGCGGAAGCCCATCATGGCCTTGGACTCGCTTACTCGCAGGATAACAACCTGCCGGAGGCCGTCGAGGAGTATCGGAAAGCCATTTCTCTGAAGCCTGATGTCTTCCGGACTTACAATAATCTGGGGGCTGCATTAGGCAGATCGGGAGACTTTGAAGGAGCGGCCAAGGTCCTCCAGAAAGCGGTTTCTCTTCAACCTCATAACGCCGAAGCCCATGTCAATCTTGGCATCGCGCTGCGCGGGGCGGGCGATCCTGACGGGGCGCTCAAACAATTTCGAGAAGGCTTGGCCCAGAAGCCCAATTCCCAAATCGCCTATTACGCGTACTACGAAATGGCTCAAACCCTGAGGCAGAAAGGCGAGTTGGGTGAGGCTGTCGAGACGTTCAAGAAGGCCATTCAGGCAAAGCCGCAACTGGGAGAAGCCTATTACAATTTGGGATCGACGCTTCAGCAGTTGGCTTCTTCTCGCCCGGCAGACGCCACCCAATACACGCCCACCGCTGAGGCCGGAGAGCATTTCAAGCAAGGAATCACTCAGCTCGGGCAAGGTGATGTCGCGGCGGCAGTCAAAGAATTCATTCAGTGCCTGAAAAGCGACCCCAATTTCGCCCAAGGCTACAACCTCCTTGGCTTCGCCCTGGGCCAGAATGGCGACCTGCCGGACGCAATTGAGGCGCTGCACCGATCACTCCGATTGGACCCGCAATCCGTCAGCACGCACTATAACCTGGGCGTTGCGTTGTGGTATTCGGGTCAACAATCCCCAGCTCTTGCCGAACTGCAAAAGGCTGTCCAGTTGGACCCGACTTTTACTGACGCTTATGCATTTCTTGGAATGGCCCACAAAGACCAGGGTGATTATCCTGGAGCCTTCGACAACCTGACCTGTGCAATCAGCCTCAACCGAAACTACGCCCCGGCTTTCATCGACCAGGGCATCGTACTGCTCAAGATGGGACGCATCTCTCCCGCGATTGCGAAGTTTCAGGAGGCAATCGACCTTGATCCACGCATTGCCATAAGCGAGGTGGATTTCAACGAGGCCATCGACGAACTACGCCGCGCGCTGGCAGGCAAGCCTGGCCTTCCCGAGGCCTATTACGTCCTCGGGGAGCTTCTGGGCAAGAAGGGCGCGAGTTCGGAGCAGGTCATTGCTGAGTTCAAGGAATGCCTTCGACGAGATCCCGGCTTCTATGAGGCCCACAACGCCCTTGGGCTTGTTTTCATGCAGATTGACAGGAATGATGAGGCTATTGCCGAATTCCGAGAGGCCATTCGATACAAACCGGACTATGCGGAAGCCCATGCCAACCTCGGAGCGGCGTTGGTCGAGAACAACACCGTAGAGGCTGTCAAGGAACTGCAGACCGCGATCAACCTACGACCCAACATGGCAACGGCGCACTTCAACCTCTCGGTCGCCTATGACCGAGTTCCAGACTTTGACAAGGAAATCGAAGAACTGCAGAAAGCGATTGCTCTGGATCCAACTTCAGCTAGGGCGGAAGCAAATCTGGGAAAGGTCCTGGTCACCAAGAAATCTTATGCCGAGGCAATCATCCACCTGCGCAAAGCCGCGAGCCTCGACCCCAAGCTTGGCAGCCCCCATTACCAGTTGGGAATGGCCTTGGGAAGAACGGGCAAACAGGAAGAAGCTGCTTCCGAGTTTGGCCTAGCCACCAAACTGAACGACGAACAGGATCGGGAGAAGATCGCGACTGCCGCTATCAACAGGGGCGAAATGGATTTGGTGAAGGGCGATTGGGAACAGGCTCGCACGGAGTTCGAGAATGCTGCGAGGCTTCAGCCGTCCTGGGCCAGGGCGCATGAGGGGCTGGGGGAGTCCCTGTTGGGGCAGGGCAAAATCGACGAGGCCATATCCGAGTTCCTCCAGGCAGTCCAATTGCGGCCAGATTATTACGAAGCTGAGCACAATCTCGGGAAGGCTCTCTACAAGAACCGCGACCTGGAGGGGTCCATACTCAGATTCCGAAACGCTGTGCGTTTGCGGCCACTTTCTGCAGAGGCTTACAATGACCTCGGCCTCGCCTTGGCGGAAAAAGGCGACTTCGACAAGGCGGTTTCCGCTTTCAAGGAAGCCCTGAGGATCAACCCGAAATTCTTGATCGCGCAAAACAATCTGAATGCAGTCCTCAAGCATACCGGAAAGACTCAGAGTCGCTAAGAATGATGAGCCAGCATGGCGTTACTCCGGCGTGGAACCTGCGTGGAGCAGTCGCCGCCAGAATCGGCGACCGCAGGGCTAATGTAGTGGCTCGCAATTCGCTTTACACGGTAGCGCCGCCATCCTGGCGGCTTTGGCCGGCAAGATGCCGGCGCTACGGGGCGAATGAGTGTCAGCCCATTTTTGAAACACTACACTAAGATGCGATCGTGACCTCAATGGGATCGTATGGCATGCAGATTTTCGGATTATCGGCGGAAAGCAGATCAGGTCACTGAGGGTACGGCTGTCAGCACAATGATCCGCTCTCTCTTGTGGTTGAACCTGCTCGTCGCCATCTCTTTCCCGGGAACGAAACCGCTGGGACTCTGCTGTCCTTTACAGCCTCAAGAAACTGGGGCTTCAAATTCGGGCTCGGAGCACCATCCCTCCGAGCGAGCGATGGCTCCTGCGGCAAGCCCGCATGATGATCTTGGCCGGATCGAGAACATCGAGAGCAACGTCGAGAAGGCCCAGTATCAGGAGGCCATCCCGCTTTTGAAGGCCTATCTACAAGATTACCCGAACTCATCCCGAGGTCACTATGACCTCGGCTACGCAACCTTCAGGACGCACGATTTCCCGAGCTCGATCAAAAGTCTTTCCAAGTCTCTTTCGTTAAACGCGAACGATCCCGAGGCCCACAAGATCCTTGCCCTGGATTGCTCGTCGGTGGGGAGATACGATCTGGCCGAGACCGAACTGCGGGAAGCCATCCGGCAAAGACCCAACGCGGCGGAATACCACTACTTCCTGGGCCGGGTCTATTATTCAACAGGAGTCTATCCACTCGCCAAAAAGGAGTTGGAGGAAGCGATTCGACTCCAGCCCTCGTACATGAAAGCGTATGATAACCTCGGCCTGACCATGGAGGTTTTGGGTGATAATGAGGCAGCGCTTAGGAACTACGTGATCGCTCAGCGCTTGAATGAAGAGCAAAAACTGCACTCCGAGTGGCCTTGCGTCGACATCAGTGCATATTTCAATCTTCAGGAGAAGCCTGACCAAGCCCTTGAATACGCCCGGAAGGCAGTCGAGACCAATCCGAACTCAGCCATGGCGTACCTTGAGATGGCCAAGGCTTTTCGGACCAAGGCACAGTGGAACGAGTGCGCTGATTCTGCGCGGAAAGCAATTGCTTTAGATTCCCGGAATTCCAATTTCTATTACGTTCTGGGCATTGCGCTTCGAAAGCTTGGAGATGCCAAGGGTAGCGCAGCGGCCATGGAAACGTTCGCGAGAATCCATCAGGAAGAATTGAATAAATACTCAAAGGACGTCGGGAACCATACTGGCCGGGAGATGGGAGCTGTTTCTGGGCGATTGGACCATGAATAGGAGACACCATCCACCCCGTTTCGAGTCCATGGCTCCGACGCGACGCGATTTTTTGCGTCTCCTTTCCGTTTCGTGCGGGACGATCCCCGCGGGCTATTTCCTGGGGCTTGTTCCTCACTCTCCACTCCTGCAAATTGCGGCGAACCCTTTGCCGCGTTTACGCCATAGCGGGCCCGCCAAGTCCGACGTTCCTTTGGGATTCTCTTTTGTTGACGTAGCGGCTCAGGCAGGCCTCGGCAAAGCCGTGAATGTTTACGGTGGTGTAAACACGAAACGCACGCTGATGGACGAGATGGGCTGCGGGGTGGCGTTCTTCGACTACGACAGCGACGGTTGGGTGGACATTTTCATGGTGAACGCGACCCGGTTCGAGGACTTGCCACCAGGCCCCCCTCCCTCCAACTTTCTTTTCCATAACAATCGGGATGGGACGTTCACCGACGTGACGGCCAAGGCCGGCTTGGTTCGCACGGGATGGGGCCAAGGTTGCTGCATCGGCGACTACGACAATGACGGCTTCGACGACCTCTTCGTAACTTACTGGGGGCAGAACGTTCTCTATCACAATAACGGAGACGGAACTTTCACGGATGTAACCGAGAAGGCCGGACTCATTCAAAAAGGTCCCCGGCCGCGATGGCACGTTGGGTGTTGCTTCGTCGATTATGATCGCGACGGATACTTGGATCTGTTTGTGGCCGACTATGTGAACTTCGACCCCCGGATGGCTCCTGCCCCGGGCTCGAGCGAACTCTGCATGTATTACGGCATCCCTGTGGCTTGCGGACCGCAGGGTTTGGGTGGGGGGACCAACATCCTTTATCATAACCGCGGCGACGGGACGTTCGAGGATGTCTCAGAAGCGGCAGGCGTGACGACTCCGCGTGGGCCACTGGAACCGACTTCCGTCAGCGCGAATTGGATCCCCGTGGGGTCCTATGGGATGTCGGCGGTGGCTGCGGATTTCGACAATGACGGCTGGCCAGATATCTATGTCTCTTGCGACGAGGCGCCCAGCCTCCTCTACCACAACAACCACGATGGCACTTTCACCGAAATCGGAACTGCTGCCGGCTGTGCTCTGAGTGAGGACGGAGTGTGCCAGGGAGGTATGGGAGTCGCGGTAGGCGACTACGATTGCGATGGATGGCTTGACATCGTCAAACCGAATTTCTCCGACGAAACCATCAGCGTCTATCACAACAACGGAAATGGCACATTTTACGATGCTGTTTACCAAGCCGGCCTTGGTTCGAGAATGAAATCGGTAGGCTGGGGCGTTGGGATATGCGATTTTGACAACGACGGATGGCGGGATATCTTTATTTCCACCGGGCACGTTTACCCTGAAATAGCCGGCCGCAGATTGACCGTAAACTTTGCAGACCGCAGAATCCTCTATAGGAACAAAGGTCATGGGCGGTTTGAAGATGTGTCGGCGAGAGCGGGCTCCGGTATCACACAGCCCCATGCGAGCCGCGGGTGCGCCTTCGGCGATTTCGATAACGATGGCGATGTGGACATCGTGGTGATCAATATGAACGAGCCACCCTCGCTTTTGCGCAATGATTGCAGGACAGGAAACAACTGGATCAAGGTGAAGTGCATCGGCACAAAATCAAATCGCAGTGCGATTGGCGCCCGGATAAAGGTCGTAACCGGCAGCCATTCTCAGATTGACGAGGTAATGAGCAGCTCGAGCTACATTTCTCACAACGATTTTCGCTTGCACTTTGGCCTCGGGCAGGCCAGCAAGGTTGATCTGATCGCCATCCGCTGGCCCTCGGGTGCTGAGGAATCCTTCTCCAATATCGAGGTCAACCAGTTGGTCATCATCCAGGAAGGTAGGGGAATCATCAAGGCCGAAAAGTTCAGCCCCCGCAAGCAAGCCTGAGAACCATCCACATTTAGGACTCCACATTTTCAGCTCGTACTTTCCAATTACACGGATCCCCCTCCGCGTGGGCGAGACGGACTCCTCATGCACCATCCCACGTCTGGAGCGGAAAAAACAACGGCTCCGAGCATCACTACCCGGAGCCGTCAGTTGGAAGTCTCGGACTCCAAATCAGAAGTTCAAGGTCAGACCGAACTCGATTCGCCTTGGTATGTTGCATTGACTGCCCGTTGAACCAAAACCTCCCGAACTCCAGTTCTGATTGGGCAGGCAGAAGTCAACACGGTTAAACAGGTTTCCTGCCTGTACCTCAAACCTGACATAGCTCCTCTCATTGATACGAGTGTCTTTCATGAAGTTGAGGTCTTCGTTATAGTAATGGGGCCCCCGATTATTGGCGTCGGATCGGGGGGCATTCCCGAACTTAAGCGCCCCGGGATCCGACCAAGCACTGCTCAGCAGGTATACGTCCTTGTTCGGGTCCTTGAAGCTCGTATTGACCCCGGAGCCCGAGACGTTGGGCCGCTTGTTGTTGTTGAATATCAGCCCACCCATGTCGTTATTCATAGCGATTTGCAGAGGCCGGCCTGACTGGTAAACCTGAGTCGCGGCGAGCTTCCAGCCACCGATCACTCTGCCTAGCACACCGCTCGTGCTGGTCCCGAAGTGCTTGCCGGGTCCGAAAGGCAGTTCATAAATCCAGCTCAAGCCAAGGTAATTCGGAACGTCGTCAACACTGTTCGCATATTCACACTGATGAACGCAGGCTGGATTCTGAACGCTATTGCCCCCGAACTGGCCTCCGGTCTGCCCGCCGTGACCAGCTTCAGCGCCGTCGTTCCTGAGCTTGGAATAGGTATAGGCGACGCGGAATTGCATGCCTTGACGAGACATTCTCTTCTCGAAGAGAATCTGCAGGGCATGGTAGACGCTCTCCCCGACCGGGACGCTGCGGTAGTTAATGTCATAGTACTGCGGCCAGTGACGAAGGGCTTGGGCCAAGTCGCCGGTGAAGCCTGCATACGGCAGGGGGACGCCGACGGCCGTAGGCGAACCAGTGAGCTGAGCTGCAGTATATTGCGTCAACACACTCGGGTTGAGCTTGTTTGCGCCTGTTCCCGCCCAGGCCGCGGGTGCAACCAGTCGTGTTCCGTGGTTCCCCACGTAGTCGATATCAATCATCATGTTGTCGGTGAGCTGACGTTGAAACGACAGCGACCAGTTCTGGTAACGAGGCAGAGTCTCCCCGTCCGGCTGTATCGTGGTCGGAGAAGTTCCATTGGCCACCGTGGGGCTAAGATTCGGCGGGAACTTGATGTCAGCCGCAGGGAACCCACTATCCCAATAGAACGCAGGTGCACGGCCGTTGGTGAGGTTGGGAGCCGTGGGGGTTGTCTGGTAGCCGGTGTTGGGCTTCCCCATCCATTGGTCCATGTTTACGCCGGAATAGTAGATTCCATAGCCGCCACGGATTACGTCCTTGGCGTCGGGCGCATAGGCAAGACCGAATCGAGGTCCCCAATTCCAATGAATGTTCTCCTGGCTGCGTTTGCCGGCCGTGGCAAAAACCATTGCCCCGGGAATTCCTCCAGCGCCGGGGTTCGCTGCGGTTGGGTCAAACCACGATTCGCGGTTGTGTTGTTCGACATATGCGGATTGATAATCCCAACGCAGGCCTAGGGTAAGGGTCAGTTTGCGCGTCAGCTTGATTTCGTCGTTGACCCAGGGCGCCGTGTAATAGTCTTGATACATTTCGTAGGTAGGAATGTTGAAGTTTGCATTGTCCACCTGGCCCAACAGCATCGAAGCGAAGGAGTCGCCGGTCTTTGATAGGTTATTACCCGCCGCGTCGTAGCCGGCGGTTTCGTTCGCACTGAAATTGTAGCTGCCGCCGGTCCCCAAAGCCCACCCTTTTTGTGGAACGTTGAGGAAGCGGTATTCCCATCCGAACTTGATGGTGTGCTTGCCTTTGATCCAGGTCAGGTCGTCGATGAACTGATAGCGGTTATTGACTTCAAAACCGTCGGTCCAACTGTTGCCGATCGTGGTATAGGGCGTAATGCCGCCCCCGAACCCGAGATTCGGAGGTCCGGCAGTGTTATCAATGATCCCCTTCAGAGGCAGCTTTTGGGCCCACCCCACCCCGGTCGACAGAGAGTGGCCACCCATGATCCAGCGATCGTAGGCAAGGGTGGTGTGGTTGAATAGGTTCGGCTTTATCACGTAGCTCAACTGTAAATGGTCATTGTGGTTGGTGATGAGCTGGTAGAAACCGACACCGAAGAAGGTGTCGTTCTTCTGGGACTGAAGCTGGCCGTCGAACTGCGTGGTGCAGCCCATGGGGGCGCCGCAGTGCGCCGTGCGCGGCCGGCGGTTCATGTAGAACGTGTTGCTCAACTGCAGCTTGTCGCTGATCGTGTGATCCAATCTGAGCAACCAGGTTTTGACGGTGATCTTGTTGTTGTCGTCCGAAACTCCTCCGTAACCATTCGCGCGAACAGTCGGGAGGTTCAAGTCCCGGTCTGGTTTCTGCCACAACGGAACGATCTTCGCCGCAATTGCGCTCCACAGCGGGTCGGCGGCCGGAATCATGTTAGCGGTGGCCGTTGGCAGCCCGGTGGTGGGGTCAAATCCGTACCCATCACGAACCGGGATCCCACCGACGGTGCGGGTTGTGGCCGGGTTAAAGATCTCCCCCTGATAGACGGGGCGCCCGAGAGCGTCCGTCGCGATCTGCGGCCCGAGGTAGCCGCTGAAATCCCCCGTCCTCGAGGCCATTGAGGGTATGTAATTCACGAACCCGGTATTGACAGTGCTGGTGTATTTGAGCCAGTCATAGTTCGTGAAGAAGAAGGTCCTGTTCTTTCCGTTGTAGACCTTCGGAATCCAGACAGGCCCACCGATTGCAATGCCCAAGTTGTTCTGCGTCAAAGGTAGAACGTCAGGCAGGAAGAAGATTCGGGCATTCTCTTTCCCGCTGATCAGGTAGTCGTATATCTCCCCGTGAAAGTCGTTCGTGCCCGATTTCGTGGTGTACTGGATAAACCCGCCGCTCGTATGACCGTACTGGGCTGAAAACTGGTTCAAGATAACCTTCATTTCCTTTACGGAATCGTACGGGAGCGAGCTTTCCTGGGTTTGGCTGTGCCCTTCAGCGTAACCGAACGCCGCACCATCAAACCAGTTTTCGGTGGACATCGTCTGCCCGCCGTTGATGCGGGATTGGAACTGGCTGCCCCGGAACATGGCGTCGCCATTGGGAGCTAGAGGGATGTAACCCGGCTGGACTTGCAACAACTGTTCAGCCAACCGGATGTCCGCACCCATCACCGCCGGAAGATCCTCGTAATACCGCTGCCCCAGGCTGTGAGAAACCTCGGGCGTCTGCGTGTTAATCATCCCCGTTGCGGCTTTGACCTCGATCAGGGTCGTCATCCTGCCCACCTGCAAGACTACGTCCTGCCGAAAATGCACACCTCCTGTGAGAACAATGTCGCTCCGGTGGAAAGTCGTGAACCCTTCCTTCTCCACCTGAATCGAGTATGTCCCCAGGATCAAAAGCGGTGTGCCGTAAGCACCCGCCGAGTCCGTGGTGACTACGGTCTTCACACCTGTATCCTGGTTAGTGATTGTCACCTTGGCATCTGGCGCAGCAGCGCCGGTCGAGTCCGTGATCTGTCCGCCTACCACGGCACGGTCAACGCCCTGGCCGAAAAGAACGCTCGATATTGAGAGAAATGCTGTGAGACACAGACATAGCAAACCGAGAAAGCACCGAGTCATCTTTACCTCCTTATTTGACACCTTCCACATGATTAGCTGTTTTCCTGCTCCTACAAGCGAAAGCGCTTGCAGTACGATCTATCCCACGGCAAAAAACCCAGACCCTTAAACATTAGAAATATTCAGCGAACATTTAGAAGTCGTGCAAGAAACGATCTTGGCTCCCTAATTTACGGCTGCTCGCCCTGAAGACGGCGAGCGTTTGACTCAAGAGCCAATTTGAATAACTCAATGACTATCTGGTCTTTTCTTGGGGCTTAGCTGTTTTCCAGCTCCTATAACCGAAAGCGGTTGCAGTACGATCGATCCAACGGCGGACATGGTAAATCCTTAAATGACGGTTGTCAAGCAAAAAAACTAAGGAAACATTAGAAATATTCAAGACCGGTAGTTGGTTCTGATTATCCGCCCCGCAATCCCAAGATCTGCAAAGGGATAAGCGTTCTTATCCAGGAAAAGGAAGATTTGGTTCAGGTTGTGTGCGCCCCAGGAATCAAGTTTCTGCCCATCATGCGCAGCCGATAGGTTGTCAATGCTCAGGATGATGGCAGGGAAGCGTTTTTCCGCAGCTTGGCTAGTGTCCTGTAACATTTGATTCTTTACAACGTTTGACCTTTTCGAGCATGCTATCGGTGGTGCAAGCATGAGCCCATGCCCAACACGGAGCGGGGCTATTGTCAAGTCTTAAATGGTACAGGACACTAGCCCCCCAAGGTCACTAACGCCGCACTCGCAGCCGGAAGTGCAATTACCCACTCGCCGCCCCGAGTTGTTAATTCCTCGCGACGCGCTGCTGTCCACTGGGCATCAGCGGCTATTGCGGAACCCCCCAGGGTTACTTCTCCGTTGCTTTCAAGCGACGGGGCCGCCAATCGCAACAAACTACCAGCCGCGAAAGCCCGGGTGCCGACAATGGTCACTTCCACGTCGCGCGATGCTTCTTTATTGATCAATGTCACCAACAAACGCTTGTCCTCGCCCAGCACCGCGTACGCTTTCACATTCATATTCCCCGCGTCGTACTGCACATTCACCCGCCGCCCCCGGCTTGCTTGGGCGAATGCCAGCATGCCGTAGTAGAGCGGCTTGGCGAAATAGTTGCCATGCTCGTCGTCACCAATGGGTGAATACGAGCTGATAAAACCGCGGTGATTCACGCCGGTTTCAAGATTAACCCCGCTGGCATCGGCGGACGCGAGAGTGAATAGAAAGTCCAGACCCCACAGCGAGGAAGCGAACGTGTCGCTCACTCCCGGTTTCCCCCCGCCGAAGCAGGAGTTCGTCTCGCAGATGCGATAGGGCAAGTTCACCGATAGTGAAGCGGACCGGCACTGTGCCAGGATCCGGGTCAGCTTCTCGTCTCCCCTCAGCAGGTTCTCGAGCGTGCTTGCCGGATTCTCCGGTGGCCCTTCCGCGTAGTAGTGGTGCGTGAGCAGCTTGATGTCCCTGCCTTCATCGGCGGCAAACTGGGTGACCCAATCGGTCTTGCTGGCGACGTCCGGCCCGGCAAGGGGAACATTGGGCAGCTTCGCCCGTACCGCATCCCGGTAGCGGCGATACTCCTCGCGAAACTGTGCATATCCGTAGCCCTTCGGCCGGTGCGCCCTGTCGAAGAGGTCGGGCTCGTTTCCTATTTCCAGCGCCAGAAGGTTGTCCCCGGCAGCCGCAGCCACCACCTGCGCTTCTTCAACTGCCTGCTGCGGTGTGCCGCGCCCAAGATTCAGGCCCCAGATTAGTTTCCAGCCGGTAGCATCCAGAAACCCTCCCAAGTCCTCAATCACCGCCTCATTCACCACCGTCGCCTTCGGCGCTGACAACGGCTGGCCCTCGGGCGAAAACGTCGAATAATCTGAAGTATTCCCGCCCACTCGGATCACGCCCTGCACCCCGAGGACTCGGACGAATTGCACGTAGGTATGATTTTTCCCGCTGAGCAGGCCCGGTCTCGCGACGGATGAAATCTCATACCCAAGCCCCATGAAATCAGGTGGGATTACGCCGAGCACCCGCTCCGGATCTACATTCAACCGGACCGGCTGTACCTGACCCATCGCGTTCAAGGTCGCGCCTTGTGAAGATTTCCCCACCACGCTTAGCGCAACCATCGAATTGGCCAAAAACTTTCGACGATCCATGTACACCGGTATTTCCATTTTAGCTCCCAACCGCCCCACAGCATACACCCTTAATACCCGCTCTGCCGACTGGATTTCTCCCGTTTTCGCCACGAAGGCTGAGAGACCGACTGGTGGGGGATTGGAGTCGCATGGTAAGATGGCCGTGTAGTGTCATCGTCACGAAATTGCACTAGGCCTGATTTCCAGTGCAGTATGTGGAGGCCTATGAAGACGGCATTGATCATGGCGGAGGAAAAGAATAGGTTGAGGGGAAAGGGAAGTCCGGGCGGCAGGTGCAACTTGCCCGCCTCCGTCTCTATGCTTTGCCTCATATTCCTTCTCCTCAGTTTGAATTCTCTCGCCACGGACACTCATATTGAGGAATCCCAGCGTCTGATGGCCAGCGGGAACCTCGAGGCCGCCGAGCATGAGGCCAGGCTTGCTATGTCCGATCCGGCGACCAAAGCGCTCGGATTGGCAATCCTCGGCGCGATTCGGCTCCAGCAGATGAAGACTGACGAAGGGGTAGCGTTGCTTAAGGAAGCTATCCAAACTGACCCCCGCTTGGTAGGAGCCCGGTTGAACCTGGGTGACGCCTACTCACGGGCAGGCAAAACAGCCGAGGCGCGCGAGGCTTACCAGCAAGCCTTAAGGTTAAAGCCAGATAGCACCGTGGCTCGGCTTGACCTCGCGCAACTGGAGGCTTCAGCAGGTGACTATGCAGCGTCTCTGCGAGTGGCTGAGCCTATCGAGCCGTTGCTCCGAGGCTCGCCGGAAGGAGTACTGGTTTTGGCAACCGACTACTTGGGCCTCAAGAAGAAAGGCCTGGTAGACCCCCTGGTCGCTCAGTGGAAGAATTTCCAAGAAGTCCCCGAACCGCTCTCCCTTAGATTCGCGCAACTCCTCGCCCAAAACAGTCTGACCGCGGCTGCCCTCAGTGTGCTTGAGCCTTATGAGAAGGCAGGAACACCGCTCTCATTTGAGCTCGCGTTTGCACTGGCGGGTCTTCACGTTCAAGAAGGGAACCTCGAAGCAGCCTCGGGATACTACGAAACCGCACTGAAACTAAACGAGACGTGCGTTCTCTGCCTGCGAAGCCTTGCCACGATTGCTGAGAAGCAGAATGAGACCGAGAAGGCGCTGGCTTGGTTGATTCGGGCGCGTCGCCTGAGTCCTGAAGACCCGGGGGTTTTGTTCGATTTTGGAAGGGTCTGTTTGGAGCGGGATCTCTTGGACGATGGCGTGGAAGCCCTGGAGAAGGCGGTTGCGCTTCGGCCGGACAACGATCATTACGTATATGTGCTCGCATCGGGGTACGTATCCACGGCTCACTACCCCAAGGCCCAGACTCTCCTCGAGGGCCTGCTTAAGAAGCGGCCCAACGACTCCGTCCTGCACTACGCCCTGGGAACAGTCTTGTACCTCGAGGACCAGTTCGACCCCGCGGAAGCCTCGCTGAACAAGAGCATTGAACTGAATGCCGACCAGATCGGCTCCCACTACTATCTAGGGCTGACCGCCGAAAAGAAAAAGAACTACCCGTTGGCCGAACGCATTTTCACCAATCTCCTTAAGCAACACCCGGAGCACACACCTTCGTATTCGGCACTCGGGACGGTCCTGGTGGAAATGAAAAAATACGCGAATGCGCAGCCAATCCTGGAGAAGGCAATCCGCCTGGACCCCTTGTCGACGCAAGCTCATTACCAGTTAGCCGTGCTGCTTGGGCGCATTGGCAAACAGGAGGAATCTGCTAAGGAGGCTGCCCTGGCGGTGGAATGTGAGAAGAAAGGTCGTGTCGAAGGAAAAAAGCTCCAGACACACATTTTTATGCCGTGATACGCATCCAGAAAGGCGAGCGGATGATCGAGACGGAAAAGTTCAGCCCGCGCCACCAAGCCTGAGAATTCTCCCCGCTGGGCGCGAGCAACTGCGGAGACTGGAGATGCGCCGGGGACACTGTGAAGGCCCGAGTTTCGTTCGCTTCACAATCATCGCTGGCAGATCTCTTCCGCCGCATCGGGCTGCGTCGCATGTGCTAGAATCGGCACATGATTCCTAACTGCATTAGCCGCGCAGTGGGTTTATTGTTTGGAGCTGTTCTTGTCATATTCCTTTTAGTCCCAATCGTTTCCGAGCTATTGCCGGGCCGGCAGGGCACGCATTCTTCCGCCCGGACCGCGTACGCTATGTATCCGCAGGAAAAGCCCCCCGTATCTGGGGTAAGGCCATCACTGCCGGAACCGGATGATCCCGAAGAGCTTGCAAATCTAGAGGATTTGATTCACCAGCAGAAGTATCAGCAGGCCGAACCGATGGTGCGCACTTACCTCGCGGCCCACCCCGCGTCATGGAAGGCATGCTACTTTCTCGCTTATCTGTTGTTTCACGAGCGACAGCTTGAGGAATCGGTCAAGTACGTTTCGAAGTCGCTGGCGATGCACAACGACGATCCCGGAGCTCACAACCTGCTGGGCAAATGCCTGACGATCGTGGGAAGGTACGCCATGGCCGAGACGGAGTTTGTCGAGGCCGCGCGCTTGGCGCCAGACTATAGTGAAGCTCATTACAACTTGGCCCGGGTCCATTCCATCCGCGATGACTTCCCTCGAGCCAAGACAGAGTTTGAGATCGCACTTAAGTTGAACCCCAATTACATGGAAGCATACAATGGGTTGGGATTCGCGTTGGAGGCCCTGGGGGATGACAAGGCGGCGTTAGCGGATTATCAGGAGGCGATTCGCCTCAATGAGGAGCGGGGCGGGAACTTTGATGCGCCATACGTGAACCTGAGCGGCTTTTACAACCGCCGCAACCAGCTCGACTTGGCTCTAGAGTATGCGCACAAAGCGCTCGCGCTGAATCCCCAGTCTGACCTTGCTTACTTCCAGATTTCGAAGACCTGCCGCACGCAGCTTGATTGGAACGGCGTCGTTGAAGCGTTGCAAAAGGCCATCAGCCTTAGGCCGACGCCAAGCTATTACTACATCCTTTCAACCGCCTATCGTAAGCTGGGTCGATCCAAGGAAAGCGAAGACGCCCTCGCCAAGTTCAAAGAGATCGAGAACCAGGCGTCAGAGCTGGAGGAAAAGATGCGGGAGACTCGGCGTGCCACATCAGGTCTCGAGCTAAGACCGCAGTAAAGATCCCATTCAGGGCGGGAGGCGCCGACAAGTTCCCGCGACACTTCTCTCGCGTGGTCTAGCCCCGAGACGCTCCCTTCAATAAACGCCCCTCCGTGAGGAACTATGCGTGGGGCGGCAAGGCAACCACCGCGTCGTTCGGGATCTGCTCAAAGCAGGGCTGAAAACGTTTGCACAAATGTCCGACCGCGTCTCGGGCGAGGTACAACCAAAACGGGCGGCCAAAACTGACGGCCAAAACTGACGGTTGACTTCTCGTGGCCGCCGATATAAGCTTAGGCGACGTTTTTGGGACCCGATGAGAGTACCTGGTTGTCAAAGCCGACACGGCTGCGTCATGATGGCAGGTCTAAGCGCTTACAGTATTGCTGTGGCTGACACGCCACACACCTCGAGTCCCCCGACACTTCTTGCCGTTTACAGGAGGGCACTATGGATTTCTTCTCGAGACGTAGATTTCTCGGCAGCGGTTTGATCGCAGGCGCTTCGTTTGCCGCAGGTTCTTCGTGGCTTGCGCGCACCGCTCGAGCGGCTGAGGGTGCTTCCGCGCAGGCGCGCCTCACCATCGATCCAGATCGTTGTATTTCTGCGCTCGACCGCAATATCTTGGGGTCTTTTATCGAGCACTTGGGACGCGCGGTCTACGAAGGCATCTATGAACCTGGATCGAAGTTTGCTGATGCGAATGGCTTCCGAACAGATGTGCTCAGAGAGATCAAGGGACTGGGCGTTCCGATCGTCCGCTATCCCGGCGGCAACTTCGTGTCCGGGTACCAGTGGCTGGACGGGGTTGGTCCCAAGAAGGATCGACCGCGCGTTTTGGACCGTGCGTGGAACACGATCGAGACGAATCAATTTGGGATCAACGAGTATGTGACTTGGTGCCGCGCCGTGGGCACGGAACCCCTGATTGGAACCAACTTCGGGACCGGAACTCCCGCCACCACCGTGGCCCTGCTGGAGTACTGCAATGTGGACAAGGGAACGAAGTGGAGTGACTTGCGCCGCCAGCACGGCTACGACAAGCCCCACAACATCAAGTACTGGTGCCTCGGCAACGAGATGGACGGCCCTTGGCAGATCGGGCACATTCCCGCCACTGAATATGGGATCAAAGCGCGGGACGCTGCCCGCCAGATGAGGACGGTTGATCCTCTGGTGAAACTCATCGCGTGCGGGTCAAGCAACAACCAGATGCCCACCTACCTCGAGTGGGATCAGCAGACGCTCGAGCAGTGCTACGAAGAAGTGGATGGAATCTCTCTGCACAGGTATTTCGGCAACGATGAAGAGACCGGAGGGGACACCGCGAAGTATCTGGCTATGAATCTCGACATGGACCGGCAGATCGAAGAGATCATGGCCGTATGCGATCTGGTGCGAGGCCGCAAGCGGTCCGACAAGACCCTCTGGCTATCGTTCGATGAGTGGAACGTGTGGTACAGGGCTAGCAGCGGAAAGGCGGTAGACGGCGAGCGGCAGGTTGCTCCACACCTGCTGGAAGAAATCTACAATCTGGAAGATGCCCTCCTCGTGGGTGGACTGCTCAACACCCTGATCCGGCGCTCAGACCGTGTACGCCTGGCATGCCTGGCGCAATTGGTGAACGTCATCGCGCCCATCATGACCAACGAAAACGGCTTGTTCCGCCAGACGATCTATTACCCATACTCCTGGGCGCTGCAGTACGCCCGCGGCAAGGCCCTTGACCTGGTCCCTGTCTCACCTGCTTACGAAATATCGAGCTTCCAGCGGCGGGCGTTCGGCGGCGGGGGAAAGACCCCCGTGCCCTATCTCGACGTTAGCGGCACGATAGATTCCGAGAGTAAGACAGCCACTCTGTTCATCCTGAACCGGGATTTGGAGAAGCCGCGAGACCTACAAGTGGTCTGGCACGAGGCAACGCCCACCCGGGTCAACACCTGCCTGGTGCTGACGGGCTCCGACCTCAAGGCCGTCAACGGGTTTGATGCTCCGAATCGGGTTGTGCCTGGAGCGCTCGAGGCCCCGCCCGTGGGTTCTCGCATGACGTTCCAATTGCCCGCGCACTCGTATACGGTGGTGAACGTCACGCTCACGTAGAAGGCTGCGCGGCCAGCAGTGCCCGGGATTTCGACCCATCTACGGAGGGAAGACATGCGGAGACTGCACGTTTCCATTTGCCTGTTCACAATCGTCCTCGCCGCGGGCTCAACGTGCTTTGCGGCAGAGAAATCGAATCTGCGAGTCAAAGTGAGCACCTTCGGAAAAACGCCCGACGGACGAACGATCGAACTCTAGATGCTGACCAACACCAAGGGAATGCAAGTCGCCATCACGAACTACGGCGGGCGGGTGGTCTCGTTGTGGGCGCCGGATCGGAATGGCAAAATGGGCGACGTCGTCCTGGGTTTTGACGATCTCAACGGTTATCTGGGCAAAAACCCCTATTTCGGCGCGCTTGGAGCATCACTCCTTGGCCGAGTTGCGGGAACACTCGCCGCGCTTTGTGGCAGCCAGTCGGAGGACCCGGGCCCTGCGGACTGAGGCCGCCCCGAAGCGACAGCCTTTTCCCGAGCGCCGGTCCCTGGATCTGAAGCAGCCTCTGGGGAGGCGCCTCATTTATTTGCGTAGTACTACCGAATCTGGATATGTTAACCTGTTGGGTAGTACTATATACGTGGATGAAGCCAGGCCCCATCGTCTGGTTCGGGTCGAAGTTAGTCTTGCCACCGGGTTGATGGCTTTTTACACTCTCCGACGCCGGGAGCCGAATTCACAACCGTTCCTTCGTAGCGTCCCTTATCGATTTTCGGTCAGGTAATTTCAGGGCTGACCGGGGCGTTCCGAAGGTGGTGTCACTTGTCAGGTGATGTCGCCAAAGCGGCCCGACTTTGTGGCGCAAAGTGTTCCGCAGGTGGTGTCACCTGGCCAATTAACCTTGGAAAGCCGTTCTTGGGCCAGTGTATTCGGCCTTCCTCGTCGAGTTTATCAAGCTTCTCGGGTGACATCCGCCAGTGCCTACCAAGGGCAGCAACGTCGAATCCCCTGCAAGGCATGCCGCTTGGGCCTTTGGTTGTGCCAGGCGCAGTTAGCTCCGCAACGTCGAATCTCCGGCCGTGTTCGTCTTCCCGCTGGTAATGTCTCGCCAAGTGCTTGTCGCTCAAGGGCCGAAGCTGCGAATTCCACGCAAAATCTTGCGATTTCGCGTAGAAAAGAAGCACACCGTGAATCCTTCCGTAACCTTTGCGAGTCTTCTGTGGATTGGTTCGCGCCCAGATGATTTGGTTTTGGAAAAGGTCTTCGCCAAACACTTCGCCTAGAACGTTCTTCGCGTAATGAACAAGGCGCCAATCTAAGTGCACATAGACGCTACCGTTTTGGGCTAGCAATTCGTGTAACAGCACCGCCGTCTCGTAGAACCACTGCTTTGGAGTGTTACCCATCTTCCTCAAGAACTCCTGCTCGTGATCTGGTCGTTAGCCCAGTGATTTCGCCCTCAAGGTGGCGGCGGATTGTGTCGGGTGTCAGGCCCAGCCCCTGGCCGGTTTTCTTGTCCTTGGGCCGGTAGTAATAATGCCGGCCGCTTTCTGGGTGCGGCCGGTCGGACTGGAGGGTGTAAGCGCGACCGTTGACGAAGAGGCGGAAGTAGTGCGCCACCACAGCGGCGGGCGCTTGAAGGCGAAGCTTCCCCATTCTCTCCTCCTGAAATCAGGTGGGCGTCAAATCTCCATCATATGGGTGGTAGAACGATAGGTAGACTGCGTGGGGAAGAAGAAAGACGTTCTAGGTCAGCGAGGTGCGCCACCTAGGGCTGATGCCATGACCTCAGTGGCTGCCCGCAGCTTGGGCACATCGCCTTCCGTCAGGCGGCCGACATCTCCGTACTTGAATGCGCCGCCACTTGCCCATTCCACCACCTCACCGATCGCTTGCTTCTTGGTCGTGGCCACACGCCGTGCCGCTGTCAGGAACTCATTGCGAAGCTGGTTGAACCCGGAACTTGCAACCGCCCCGTTGGCATTGTTGTTGGCAGGAGGCGAGGCAGCAGCGTCGCCTGAAGGGGTCGTACAGACCTGCTAGAGGCCCCATGTACGCTCTCGACATCACTCGCATTCGAGCGCTTCGGGGTCGGGCCTGGTGGGTACGCCCGTTTCCGGGGGCGTTGCCCCCGGCTACTTTATCAATCCCCTTCGGGGATTCTAAGAATATCCACACCCCCCGTTTCCACCAATAAATGTGGGACATGCTCAGAGCCGCGGGAAGTCTGCCAGCACAAAGTGTAGATCTCCGCCCGGTTTGCACTGCCCGTTGGCAAGCTCCGGACAACCGCTACCGCACTGAGTCCACGGCTGTCCGCCAGGCATCTCAGCCGTGCGCCGGGTAGCAGTGATACCGTCACCCCAGCACTTCCGCTCGGTGGCTGTCCACCAAGCGTAGGAACTGGGGAAGACGTTCTCGATGTCGTCGTCGATCAGCATGATGTGAAGTTCGCGGCACTGTTCGCCATAATGCAGGGTCAGCTCCGGATCGGCTTCCCACCCAACCGGGTTGGCCGACTTCTTCCTGCGTAGGAAAACGAAGTGGTCGAGCTTGGTGGGATGGTTGCGATCTCCATTGGGTGGCAGCCCGATGGAGACCTTGGTGGAAACGGACAGCCGCTGGACGACACGGCCGTCTTGGTCATGCGTGACACCAATGATCATGGGGATTCTTCCTGTCGAAATGATGTTCTGCCCCAAAGGCACAGCGTGGTGTTTCAGGGTACATCACCAGGCTCGCGTCTCGAATCCACCACCTCGGATTCCCACCACCTTTTATCCGCTGGCCAGCGGCTAGGCCGAAAACCACCACCCCGACCGGAAACCACCACCATGTAGGCACTGGGCCATCCTGGGGCTTGGTCGCTCTGTCCCTAACCCCATGAAATCACGAGCTTTCGAGCCATGTGGTTTGGCAGGCCGATTGCCCCCATTATTGTGGTTGCGGTTTGGCAAGAACAGGGGTCGAGGGAGGAATCAAATGGAAAACGTAAAAGTCTTCACATTATTGGGAATAGGCTTGTTGGTTGCACCGTTTGCAAATGCCCAAGCTGGATCGCAGATGGAACCGGGCTACGGGAATCCGGGCTATGCGGATCCGAGTCAGGGCTATGGGGATCAGGGTTATGCGAATCCGGATCAGGGTTACGTGGATCCGGGCTATGGGGGTCGGGTCTACATGGATCCCGGGCCACCTCCGGCGTGCCCGTATGGCTACTACCCCTATTACCCTTACGCATGCGCGCCCTACGGTTACTATGGACCTAGCTGGTTTTCGGGCGGAGTCTTTATTGGCGTCGGGCCCTGGTGGGGCTGGGGTTGGCACCACTTCTATGGGGGACGTGGCTTTGGCGGGCGGGGCTACTATGGAGGCGGGCGGGCCTTTTCCGGGCGCGGAGGATTTCGCGGTGGGTTCGGTAACGGTTACGCCGGTGGAGGCGGACGTAGCTTCGGTGGTGGTGGACGTGCCTTCAATGGTGGTGGACGTGCCTTCAATGGCGGTGGACGTGCCTTCAATGGCGGTGGACGTGCCTTCAGTGGCGGTGGACGTGCCTTCGGTGGCGGTGGACGTGCCTTCGGTGGCGGTGGACGTGCCTTCGGTGGCGGTGGACGTAGCTTCAGTGGCGGTGGACGTAGCTTCAGTGGCGGTGGACATGCCTACGGTGGAGGCGGACATGGCCACGGTGGAGGCGGAGGCAGAGGCGGTTCCCATGGTGGTGGGCGCAGGTAGATTCCGTCATAACTCGAAACTCTCGCGGCCGACGGCATTTGCTGTCGGCCGTTTAGTAGGAAGGTACCGACTGCGGCTTCGCGAACGAATCTAGGGCCGTAGAGCCCCTTTTCTCGGGGGTCAAACGACGTAATGCGAGGTCGCGGGGCGTGAAGAGGTTCAGGTTTTCACTCAGCTTACCTCCGCCATCCGGCTGAACTCTTCAGCCGAAACATCATCTGCCGACTCTTGTCCGGGTCCGTCGACCCAGCCAGGCTTTCGTTGTACAGCAGAAGTCCCTGCTCGGACTTGGATGGGTGAAACCGCACGAACACGCGGATTGCTTCGCTCTCATTGACCGTCAAAGCTCTCACTTCGGCGATCTGACCCGCCAGCACCTCACGATGCTCCCAAATCCACCGCCGCTCTTCATTGGTCAACTTGGCGGGGCGGATTTCTGGGATGGTTTCCGGTGGGAATTGGGGAAGTAGAATAGGAAAACGGCGTCACAGTTAGCGTCACAGATAAGCGCAAATAGGGCCTTATCTGTGACACAAGTTGGGTTCAGCGGTCCTGTAAATTCAATGATTTAACCCGAATTCCAAAGTTGGCGGCCACCGTTCGAGCCCAATCACTTGATTCGATGCCCGTTCGACGCAGATACCGGAGGAACAAAATGGTGCGGGGTCACGCGTAGGGGCACAGCGCGCTGTGCCCCTACAAGATGCACATCGCGCTCACGCTAACTTGCGAATTCGGGTTTAAGCTGTTGAAAACTGCTTACATCGGTCTTCTCATCCGTGGGTCGGGGGTTCGAGTCCCTCCATGCCTGCCACCTTCTCGAGGACAAGCAAGAAGGCAGAAACTGGAAAATGGAAAGCGGAAACTGGTATCTTGGTTTTTCCCCACCTACCACCTACCACATACGACCTACCACCTACTGCCGTCACTTCAGGTTCGCGGGGATTAGATACTCAACCACCACCACGTCGTGCCAGCGCCCCTCCAGCTTGGTGTGTTTCAAGTGCACTCCCACCTCGCGCCAGCCCGTCATGCGGCAGAGCGTCCGCCCGGCATCATTGTGCGCCAGGAATCGGCCCACCAGCTTGAAGTGGCCAACGGCCTCGGCGAGTGCCAGGACCGCGCGCATTATTTCCCGCCCCACGCCATGCCGCCGGTAGTCACGGTCAATGTAGATCAGGAGTTCAGCGATTCCGTCCATGCGGGGACGGACGAGGTATGGACTGAGCGCTGCCCAGCCGAGAATCCAACCATTCAACTCCGCCACCAGGAGAGGATACTTCCCCCCATGTTCATTCACCCAGCGCGTTCGCTCTTCGGGCGTAGCGAGGAAGTTCTCAAAGGTAGCAAGGTTGTCTTGCGTCGCCTGTAGATAGATGCGGGCAATGTCGGATGCGTCCTGCAATTCGGCCGGACGCACTTTGAGCTGGAAGTGCGGTCTGGCAGAGACGTTCAGGGCTGGCGTGTCCATGATTTTACTGAAATGTAAGATCTATCTTAGCAAGCTCAGGCGATGTTTGCCAGAGAACAATTGCATTACGTGGTAGGTGGTAGGTCGCAGGTGGTAGGTGGGGAAAACCAAGATACCAGTTTCCGCTTTCCAGTTTCCATTTTCCAGTTTCTATTTCCCAATTTCCAGTTTCTATTTTGCTCTTCTCCCTCGTCACTACTAGAACCTCTTCGTATCGGCTCGCACGCGGTCCACGTACTTGCCCGTAGCCGCCTCGACGCGTATCGTCTCCCCAGGTTTGATGAAGTGTGGAACCATCAGTTCCATGCCATTTTCCAGGGTAGCGGATTTGTAGGTGTTGTCCTGTTGCTGGTGGACTGGCTGCGCGGTCGTCTGGATCTTCACCTCGACCATCTCCGGGAAGACGATGCTGACCGGCTGCCCTTCGTAGAACTCCACCGGCACTTTCACCTCAGGCTGGAGAAATGTCGCCGCCGCGCCGATGGCCTCGAGCGGGATGGAAACCTGGTCATAAGTTC
>Ga0208456_1000391_pt1 | contig 29088 bp, 18 predicted proteins | sample June2015DPH_4_10_2_FD_184691 | JGI IMG/M metagenome (GOLD analysis project Ga0208456, IMG submission 184691) | Peatland microbial communities from SPRUCE experiment site at the Marcell Experimental Forest, Minnesota, USA - June2015DPH_4_100... | ecosystem: Environmental > Terrestrial > Soil >... | reverse complement strand
TGACTACGATACCGTCTGGACGGTGACGCTTGACGCCAATAGCAACTTGACAGTTGACTACTCGCAGTGTGAAGGAATCAACTCCGCCACACTGCCGGCTACGGCACCTCAGTTTTAGTAACGGTGAAAAGGCGGATCATGAGCGGATTTCGACGATGCCTTCTTCAGGGGTGGAAATGCGCGCGCAACCATCGTATGCGCGGCTTAGGATCCACGCGTCAGCCCTATCTGGCCCGTGGCGAAACACCGTGCCGTGTCATGGCGCCGGTGGCGATGGAAAAGGAGCCTTCTATGCGATCTATCAAATGGCTTGGTCTCATTCTGACCCTAGCATTACTTCTTCTCTGCGGGTGTGGTGGCGGCCCCAGTGCCAGTCCTGTCTACGTTCAGCCGCCCATGGCACTCAGCTACACTAGCGCCACGGCGGTCTACATCAAGGGGACGGCGATCACGCCCAACAGCCCCACCAGCACGGGCGGAGCGGTGACCGCGTACAGTGTGAGCCCGACCCTTCCGGCGGGGCTGAGCCTGAGCACCAGCACGGGCATCATCAGTGGAACCCCCACGGCCGTGACCGCCACGGCCAGCTACACGGTAACGGCTTCCAACTCGGCCGGCTACACCACGGCGACCCTGACCATCACGGTGATTGTCGCAGCCCCGGCGGGCCTGGCCTACACTACCGGCACGGCGGTCTACACCGTGGGGACGCCGATCACGCCGAACAGCCCCACCAGCAGCGGCGGAGCGGTGACTGCCTACAGCGTGAGCCCGGACCTTCCGGCGGGCCTGAGCATGGACGACGACACGGGGACTATCACCGGGACCCCCACGGCCGTGACCGCCAAGGCCAGCTACACGGTAACGGCTTCCAACGGGACCGGCAGCACCATGGCGACCCTGACCATCACGGTGAATGCCGCGGCCGCGGGCGTCCAGTTCATCCCCAATATGAACCAATGGATTACGCCGCTGGCGCCCGCGGGTTCCCAGTTTGTGCCGCTGAATACCGGTCTGACCGTAAATGGCAAGGATTGGCTGGCGGGCCAGGCGGTTACCACCGTGGTTAGCCCGGATGGCATGACGCTACTAGTTCTGACTAGCGGATATAACCGCGTATACAATGACCCACCTGTCCAAAGTCCGGACGGCTCGATCTTCAACTGGGACGACTCGCAGGAGTACGTGTTCATCTACGACATTTCAGCGGGGACGCCCGTCATGCAGCAAGTAGTGACGATCCCCAATTCCTACAGCGGAATCGCCTTCGATCCAATACAACGCATGGTCAACGGTCAGGCACGTTACAATGCTTTCTACGTGTCCAGCGGGATGGGTGACTACCCCTATACGGGCTCTCCCTATACCGCCGCGAACTACTCTCCACTTCACCCCGGCCTTGACAATGTCCACACCTTCACTCTGAGCGCCGACGGAACAACGTGGGAGGAGCAGCCCGAGCTTGCCTTGGGCCACAGCGTGGGCGTTGGCTTTGGCGTGAAGCCTTGCGCTGCTGGCGTGGCTGTTTCGAATGATGGCCAAACGCTGGTGGTGGCGAATTACTACAACGATTCGATATCGGTGTTCACTGGAGGCTTGGGCAACTGGACGCCCGTCAGTACCCTTACAACCGAGAAACCAGGGGAACTCGACCTGCGCCCCGGCAAGGCCGCGAGCTCACCCCTGCCGGGAACTCCGGGCGGCGAATACCCATTCTGGGTGGTAATCGCCACCACGACGAACACCGCGACGGCGACGACGAGCAATTGGGCCTATGTGTCCAGCATTCGCGACCGTGAGATCGACGTCGTGAACCTGAACGGCACTCCCGCAGTGGTGGCAAGGATCCCAGTGAAAGGCCAACCAAATAAGATGACGTTGAACCGGACTCAGACGCGCCTGTATGTCGCCGAAGACCAGTCCGATACCGTTGATGTTATCGACATCAATCCGAACGACGGCCTCATCCAGAATACGATACTCGAAACCATTGCCATTACCAGGTCCGTCGTGCCTTCATCGCTCGCGAATTATACGGGCGCGAACACCAATAGCGTGACGCTGTCGGCGGATGAAACACAACTCTACGTGACCAACGGCAATCTGAATAGCGTTGCCGTCGTGGCGCTGACTGGAACCGATAAGAATGACCACCTCGCGGGTCTCGTTCCCACCGGCTGGTACCCTAACTCGGTTAGCCTCAGCCCCGATGGCAAATGGGTGTACGTGGCTAATGGGAAGTCGCCGACGGGCCCCAATCCTGAGTTTTGCTACGGCCTAAACGGCCTGCCGGCGTACTCGGATTGCCTTCCATCGCAAGAGTATAATCTCCAGCGTACCAAAGCCGGCCTACAGAGTTTTCCTACCGCGAACCTCGCGGCGCAACTCCCCATGCTGACCGCACAGGTCGTTACCAACAACCGGTTCTCCAGCAAAGAGAGCGCCAGTGATGCTGCCGTCATGGCGGCTGTCCGTCAGGGCGTCAAGCACGTTATCTTCGTGATGAAGGAAAACCGGACTTACGACCAGATTCTGGGCGACCTGGAAAACGGCAGCAATGGCGATCCGTCTTTGGTGCAGTTTGGACAGCCGATCACGCCGAATCTGCATAAGCTGGCGCAATCCTTCGTCACCCTCGACAACATTTTGGCCACTAGCGAAGTCAGTTATGACGGCTGGTCATGGACCACCGGGGCTCGTGCCACCGACGTGGTGGAGCACCAATACACGGTGAATTATGCGAACCGCGGGCTCAGCTTGGACTTCAACGGTTTTGATCGCAATGTGAACGAGGCGATTCCGACCCTCGCCGGGCGCCGCGCCGCCAATCCCCTTACCCCGAACGATCCGGATGTTATGGCGGGCCAGACCGACGTGGCGGCGCCGGATGGACCGAACGATGAAGAGAATACCGGCCACTTGTGGGACGCCGCATTGCGCGCGGGGCTCACGGTTCGTAACTATGGTTTCTTCGTGGACCCGGCGTGCTATAGCGTGCCCCAGTGCGCCATTCCCTTGGCTCACGACCCTTATGCAACCGGCACCGTTGTAGCTTTCCCCGCGAATGTTGCCCTCACTCCATTTACCGATCCGTACTACCGTGGTTTCGATACCAACTTTCCGGATTATTACCGGTTCACGGAGTGGGAGAGGGAGTTCGATACCAACTACGCCACGGGAGGACTGCCGTCGTTGACCCTCGTGGAGATGGGGCACGATCACACCGGGACCTTCGGTACTGCAATTGACCTGGTAAATACTCCGGAGCTCCAGGAAGCCGATAACGACTATGCGGTAGGCCTGCTGATTCAGAAGATCGCGGGCAGCATCTACGCGAATAACACGCTGGTTTTTATCATTGAAGACGACGCGCAGGATGGCGGCGACCACGTCGATTCACACCGCACCACCGCCTACGTGGCGGGCGCCTATGTGAAGCAGGGTGCGGTGGTGTCGGTGCCGTACAACACCCTCGACTTCATACGTACGGTGGAAGAGGTTTTGGGCATCCCGCCCATGAATCTGAACGACGCGCTCGCCCAGCCCATGGCCGACATCTTTAACACCACGCCGAGCAACTGGACCTTTGCCGCCGCACCTTCGGCGTATCTTTACAACACGAGTCTGCCGCTGCCTCCCAAGGCGGCCAGCCTGATCGTGCCCAAGTCGACGCACAACGCCAAGTATTGGGCGCGGGTCACGAAGGGAATGGACTTCTCGGACGCAGATCGCGTCGATCCCGCGGTCTACAACCGCATTCTCTGGAAAGGGATGATGGGCGACCGGCCTTATCCCGCCCGGCCGACCCGATTGGACCTGCGCCAGAACCGCAAGGAACTCCTCGCGAGTTACCGCCGGTCTCTGAAGCAAGAAGCAGCGCAGAAACCGAAGACGGTCACGAACTGAGCCCGACGAGGCGGGCGCGCGCGGACGGGGTTCCCCCTCACAAAACAGGATTCCCGGGCGAGTCCAGCCGAGCGCGCCCGCCACACCCCGGGGCCTGTCAACACTACGCTCGCCCTCATGTCTTGGTGAGTCTCACTTCGAGATGAGGGCGAGTCCGCTTTCGCGATCGACTTTCCTTTGGATGTGGGGCGGGCGATGCTTCGAGTTAGAATCTAGGGCTGCCCCTTGGGGCGGCCTGCAAGCCCCGGCCCTACGTCGCATATTAGGACACTGGTAGTTTCCCAACTAGAATGTAGGGCCGCCTCTCCCGCAGCGCGGGACGGGACGGCCAGGCCCGGGCAAGCCCCGCCCCTGCGTCGCATATTAGGACACTGGCAGTCTTGAGATGCGGCTCATCTAAGCGCCAAACTATTGGTGCGGAGGCAACGGTGAGGGATTTTTGCTGAGGACACCCGTCCTGCGGGGATCGAGACGCGAGCAGACCAACTTGATTGCGGTGAAATGTTCGTGGCGCTCGTAATCGTCCCCGTTGGTAGTGCTCCACTGTCCGAACCTCATCGTTCAAGATAAAACCGTATTGAATCGAATCGCTCTCGCCCGGTTCAATTTGAGATTCGCCTCTCTCACGCTTTGACAGTCGAGAGCATAGTAAGCGGGTATTTAGGCGAGAGGCGGGCAGCGTTCCCACGGCGGGCTGGAGAATTGAGAGCTGCCGCTATGAGAAGGTAAGAGCGGGAGTAGCGAATAGGAAGCAGGGGCGGCAAGCGATTTTCCAGTTTCGAATTTCCAGCAGGCAGTTGGACGGTGCCGGAGCAAGCGCGGCGCGCTAGCGGCGACGCGCCCTTGCTATCGCTTTCGCAATTGGCGCAAGGCCAATACCGCCTTGCGCTCGAAAAGCGGCCGACCTCAACGTCGAGGTCTGAGCTATGCGTTCCCCCCGAGGCCGTCCCACGCCCGCTATTGAACCGTTATTTGAACGGTGTTGGCATAGCGCACCAAGCCCCCCGAAGTTCCGGCGAAGGTGATAGTGTACGCAGCAGAGCTTTGGTTGGGGGGGAGAGTCACGTCTACTTCACCGAATGGGCTGCTGGGGAAACTGAACTCGCCGCAAGTGACAGGGTGAGTCCCGCCTCCGGTTACGTTGGAGCAGGAAAGCGCGACGCTGCCGTTAGGTGATGTTGAAGGCGCTGCTCACCACGACTCCCGCCGTGGTGTCGACCGTTGACCCGGTGGCGGTCAGGGTGTAGCCCGTGCCCGCGTTGTTGATCGACAGGCCGGTGAAGGTCGCTTGGCCGGTGCTGGTGTTGACTGCGACCGTCTTCGTCCCGCTGAGCGTGCCCCCGCCCGGATTGTTCTGGATGGCCAGCGTTACGTTCTGCGCCCTGCCCGTAACCGTATTCCCACCCGCGTCTTGCAGGGTCACAACCGGCTGCGTGGGAAACGCCACGCCGTGGGTGCTATTGCTGGGGCTGGTGGTGAAGGCCAACTGCGCGGCAGCGCCCACGGTGATATTGAACGTGTTGCTAGTCGCCGAGGTCAGCCCGCTGCTCGCCGCCATCAGAGTATAACCATTGCCAGCCTTGTCAATCTTGCAGCCCGCAAACGTATCTACGCCGGAAGAGGCGCTCTGCGGGTTGGTCGTGCAGGTGAGCGTACCGCCGCCCGGATTCGTCCCGATGGCCAGCGTGACCGACGCGGAACTGCCCGTCACAGTGTTCCCGCCCGCGTCCTGGACCGTCACTACCGGCTGCGTCGTCCAGGCCGTTCCGCCCGTGCCGCCGCCCGGTTGCCTCGTGAAGGCCAACTGCGCGGCAGAGCCTACGGTGATATTGAACGTGTTGCTAGTCGCCGAGGTCAGCCCGGTGCTCGTCGCCCTCAAAGTGTAACCGGTGCCAACCGTGTTAATCTTGCAGCCCGCAAACGTATCTACGCCGTAGCTGGCGTTCTGCGGGTTGGTCGTGCAGGTGAGCGTACCGCCGCCCGGATTCGTCCGGATGGCCAGCGTGATCGAGGCCGAACTGCCCGTCACAGTGTTCCCGTTCGTGTCCTCGACCGTCACGACTGGTTGCGTCGTCCAGGGCGTTCCGCCCGTGCCGCCGCCCGGTTGCGTCGTGAAGACCACCTTCGTCGCCGCCCCCGTGATGTTGAAGGTGTTGCTAGTCGCCGAGGTCAGCCCGCTGCTCGTCGCCGTCAAAGTATAACCATTGCCAGTGTTGTTAATCCTGCAGCCCGCAAACGTGGCCACACCGGAAGAGGCGGATTTCGAGAGGCCGCCAGTGCAGGTGAGCGTGCCGCCGCCCGGATTCGTCCCGATGGCCAGCGTGATCGACGCCGAACTGCTTGTCACCGTGTTGCCGCCTGCGTCCTGCACCGTCACTACCGGCTGCGTCGTCCACGCCGTTCCACCCGTGCCGCCACCGGGCTGCGTCGTGAAGGCCAACTGCGCCGCAGAGCCTACGGTGATATTGAACGTGCTGCTAGTCGCCGAGGTCAGCCCGCTGCTCGTGGCCGTCAAAGTATAACCGGTGCCAGCCTTGTTAATGTTGCAGCCCGCAAACGTATCTACGCCGGAGGAGGCGCTCTGCGGGTTCGTCGTGCAGGTGAGCGTACCGCCGCCCGGATTCGTCCCTATAGCCAGCATGATCGAGGCCGAACTGCCTGTCACCGTGTTGCCGTTCGCGTCCTCGACCGTCACGATTGGCTGCGTCGTCCAGGCCGTTCCACCCGTGCCGCCGCCGGGCTGCGTCGTGAAGACCACCTTCGTCGCTGTCCCCGCCGTGATATTGAACGCGCTGCTCGTCGCCGAGGTCAGCCCGCTGCTCGTCGCCGTCAAAGTATAACCGGTGCCAGCCTTGTTAATGTTGCAGCCCGCAAACGTATCCACCCCTGCAGAGGCGTTCTGCGGGTTGGTCGTGCAGGTCAGCGTCCCGCCGCCTGGGTTGGTCCCAATCGCCAGCGTGATCGACGCCGAACTGCTTGTCACCGTGTTGCCGCCTGCGTCCTGCACCGTCACTACCGGCTGCGTCGTCCAGGCCGTTCCACCCGTGCCGCCGCCGGGCTGCGTCGTGAAGGCGAGCTTGGCTGCCGGGCCGGCATTGACAGTGGCGATGGTCGCCGAACCCGTGTGGCCGGACCCATCGTTCACAGTGACCGTCAAGTTGCTCCCCGCCACCGTGGGCGTCACGCTGGCGTTGCTCAACACTCCCGCAGTGAACCCCGGCGACGTCCCGGTCACGCCCGCCGTCCCGCCAAACGTCACCGTGGAAGTGAAGCCCGTAACCGTGTTGTTGTTCACATCCTGCGCCGTGATGGTCGTGATGTTGAAGGCCGTGCCCGCTGTTTGCGGCGAGGAAATCGCCGAGATGGCAAAATGATTAATCCCGGCCGGATTGACAGTGGCGATGGTCGCCGAACCCGTATGCCCGGACCCATCGTTGACAGTGACCGTCAAGTTGCTCCCCGCCACCGTGGGCGTCACGCTGGCGTTACTCAACACTCCCGCAGTGAACCCCGGCGACGTCCCGGTCACGCCCGCCGTGCCGCCAAACGTCACCGTGGAAGTGAAGCCCGTAACCGTGTTGTTGTTCGCATCCTGCGCCGTGATGGTCGTGATGTTGAAAGCCGTGCCCGCTGTCTGCGGCGAGGAAATCGCCGAGATCGCAAAATGATCAACCGCGCCCGTCGTGATGTTGAAGGTGGCGCTATCCGCCGCGGTCAGGCTGCCGCTGGTGGCGTGCAGTTGGTAATTGGTTCCCGCCTTGTCGATCGAGAGATTATTAAACGTGGCAACGCCATTGACCGCCGAGTGCGTCAGCGTTCCGCTCAGCGTGGCGCCCGATGTCCCTGTGCCGCTCGTAATGCCTATGGTCACCGAGGCCGTGCTGCTTGCCACTAGGATTCCATTACTGTCCTTTACCTGCACGGTCACCGCCGGCGAGATGGAAGCGCCCGAGGCGGTGTTGCTGGGCTGCTGATTGAACGCCAGCGAGAGGCCCGTATGCGGCCACGCCACGGAGGTATTCAAACTTGAGGTCGAGGGGGAGTAGACACAAACGTAGTCGTTGCTGGTCTGGTTGAAGGGAACGGCGGAGAGAAGGGGAGTGTATATTCCTGACGTGCTGATGGTCGTCGCGCTTCCGATGGGTGAGTTGCAGTCACTAAGACTATCCCCCCAGAGGTACGCCGGCCCTGTCCCGAGCCGGATTTTCAGGGACACGGTAGTACCACCCTGAATCGTCAGCAGGTCTGCCGGGTCCACCTGCAACGCCAGGCCCGTGGTGCCGGTATTGCTATGCTGGGCGAAGAGAAGAGCGCCAGCCACCAGTAACGCCAAGGCGGCCAGGGCGAGGAGCACACTGTTCCTGCGCAGTCCACGAGCGACACGGCGGCCCCAAGCCACCCTGGCCGCCTTCTGCCTGCCGCGCGATCGCATCGTTGGCATCGCCCTTTACCGTTCCCGATCATTGCACCACCGGCTCAGGGGAAGAAATGTACCATCGCCTCAATGATTCAATGTCTCAATGACCCAACTCCCCCGGCTCCAGCCGCTAACCACGGTCCTTAGTGGCGGACGCTGCCACCGGGCGTGTTGACGTGGATCTCCTGTTTCAACATCTCCCGGACCGGCTTCTCCACCTGAGGCTTGAGCTTCACCTCGAATCCTATCGGCGGCGGCGGGTTGGTACTTGAGGCGGCCACCGGCACGCGCGCGGGCGAAGCCAGCAGGTAACCCTCGGGGAGCGTCTCGAGGTCGATCTCCACCTCGTATTGCCCCTCGCGCAGGTTGTAGAAGGAGAACGTTCCGTCCGCGTAGGGCGTGGTGTAAAACTTCGTGCCCACTAGGCGGACCACGACGTTCTCAATTTGCACGTCCTTGGGCGCCACAATCCTCCCGGCGAGATTCGCCAGGCGCATCACGTTGAAGTCGGTCCGGGCGATGGCGCGCGGTTCCACGCTCACGCGCGCGCTATTCGCCGGGCCCGGCGCGTAATCGGCGGGGAGTTCTTCCATGTTCAGCGCCACCTCGTGCAGCCCCTCGCGAACGTCGGCAAACGCATAGCGGCCCGTGGCGTCGCTGACCGCGATACGAGAATGATCGAGGATGATGGCGACATTCGGGGCCGGCTGCGGTCCGGCCAGCGCTGCCTCCGTCACCAAGCCCTGGACGCTGCCCACCAGCGGCGCGTGCTCCGCCGCGTACTGCTCCATGCTGCTCCCTTGGGCCAGTTCTTTCCCCCATTGGAAGTGCTTGCTGATCTTGAAGTAGACGCTCGATTGATTGAAGCCCGCCAACTGGGTGTTCAGGCCCTGGTCGCTGTTGCCGAAAAGAAAGACGTTCTCGGGATTCAGGGCCGTAAGGAGCTGGTTGCGGAAGGCCTCAAATTGCAGGCTCCATCCGTTAAAGAGCGGGGCGCTCACTCCCGCCACCGAGCTGCTGACTGAGTTCGTGCTGAAAATGCTTTTGTTCACCAGGTCGTTGCCCTTTTCCATGTACCCGTAAACGGAGATGCGCTTGATGTTGGCCTGGAACGATCCGCGATAGAAGACCGTATTCCGGCTTTCCGTCGCTTGCGAGTTTTGCAGCCGGATGGCCCCGCCCAGCACCAGATGCCTCCAGGTGAACGTGTCCTCAACCTCCTCGAAGCGTTGCGACTGCGGCAGGAGGTTGGTGTTGAGCTTCATGTCGATCAGGGAGAACCGCAGGTTGTGACGCCCGAGGGGGCGGCTGAGGTTCAAGTTGATCTGGCGGTTGTTCGAGGGGAGCGCAACCGGCTGCGAAGGGTCGCGCTGCGTCAAGTTTAGGGTGGTGAGCGAGGCCCCGGCGCTCAACCTCCAGGGCAGCGTAAAGGAAGCCCCCGCACTATACCCGGAGCTGCGGAAACTAGGCAGGTCGGGGTTGTTCTCCAGGTTGTTCGAGTAAGCGCTGGCTGAGCCGTAGAGCTCCACCCACCCAACCGGCCGGTAGTGCCCTTCCACGTACGGCCCTTTGCGGTCGCCCGCGAAGTAGCCGAGCAGCGGCATGTACGAAGTGCTCTGGCGCACGTAATTGGCGCGGATACTGAACTTGTTGGTCTCCCACGAGGGGCCAATCAGGAGCGAAAACGGCGCCTGCCCCACCGGCGAGGACGTGGTTTGGGAGGGGGCGGCTTGCTCTCCTTCCGAGGGTAGCTGCGCCAACTGGGCGGGCGAGAAGCTCGAAGCCGTGCCGTAACCGGTTTCGGCATAGAACTTCAGGTGCTCGGTAAAGTGGTAGGTCGACTGGAACGTCAGACTGTTGGAGCCTTTGAAGGCGCGGCCTGGCAAAAAGAAGGTGGGGTCTTTCGTCAGCGCGCTCGGGCTGGTCTCCAGGTTCAGGAAGCGCACGCCGAACTGCCAGCGCTTGCCCACCTTCTGCTGCATGGCGGCGCCCATCACCCGCTGCGGCAATACGAGACGGAAGGGAATGCGCGGGCCTTCGAGCACGGTGTCCTCACCCACAAAGAACTGATAGGTGCGGTTCGTGCGCCGCATGACGATTCGCAGGCCGCGCGCCGCGATTTCGGGCGTGTAGACGTTGGAGAAGGGGTTCTCGACCAGGTTCGAAGCGAAATGGAAGTCGCCGCCCATAAAGTCCCAATGCCAGCCCCAAATGGGCGTCCCTTCCAGTCCCGCGAAGACGTTGCCGGTGTGAAAACCGCCACTGCCGTAACCCTCGACGTTGGCGGTAATCAGGCCAAGGCCTTCGATGAACTGGGTGGTGTTCACGGCCATCCCGGAGGTCTGGATCAGCGGCTGCCCGCTTCCGGCCAGGAGGTAACCCTGCATGGCCACCTCCGCCTGCCCGGCGGACTCCTGTGCCCGAATTTCACCAGAGCGACACAGCGATACCAACAGAAACATTATGAACGGTGAACAACGCGCGATGAATGCGAGGCGATCGGTCCTTTTCACGTCACCATTCCGTAGCGGTCATTTCTTCCCGCATTGTCTTTCCGCCCGCGCATTTTTGTGAGGGCGACCACTAGGGTCGCCCCTACTTCGGCGCTGGTTTGGCCTCGGGCGCCGGTGGCGCGGCTTCCACCGCCACGTCCGCCGTGCCTTGCTGGATCTCGCCCGTGCCGATGTCCACGTTCACCCGCAACTTGTAATGCCCGGGCTCGAGGTGCGTCTTGAGCGGGAAAATGACGCGCTGGCTGCGCTCGCGCAAAATGGGCAACGATGGGAAATCAACCGTCTCCACCGCCTTGCCCTCTGCGTCGAGCACCTCGAGCTTGCCCGTGGGCCGGAAGTGCATCCGCCCCTGGTTCTCGAGCACCACCACCGCCTGCCAGCCGCCCTTGGTCTCTTTCGCCGGTGGCGCCTCCGGTGACGCTGGCGCGGGTGGCCCCTCCGGTGGCGCTGGCGCCAGCGCCTCGAGCTTGATTTCCTTCAGCCTGCCGAGGACGGGAGGAGAGCCAACCTGGATGTAGAAAGAGGTAACGATGCGCACCGCCATGTGCATTCCCATACCCTCCGGCGCTGCCTCATTGGCCGGGCGAAGCGTAGTAAAGCCGGCGGCGCAGTTGTAGCTGCCTTCAGCCACGTCGGCGGGCAGCCGGAAGGTGTAACGCACCAACAGGAATCCGCCCTTTTCGAGCTCGATCTCCATGGGGTTCAGGCTCAGCCATTTCTTGCAGGAGTAGGCGGCCTCCTGCGGAATATCGCGCTCAAACTGCGGCGTATCCGTGTCGTCGATATAGAAGTCGTCAACCTCGGCCCGAATGCGGCTCTTCACGCCCGATTCGCTGCTGAGTTTAAGGGCGCCGGAGAGCTGTTGGCCGGGCGCGATTTTCAATTCTGCCCGCATGGGCACCAGCCCCAGGCCCAACTGCGCCTGCGCGGGCCGGGTGACACCAAGGACAAGCAAAGCAGCAAAAACAGCTACTGCGCATTTACGGTGTACGTAACGGTTAATGGACATGTGTTTGCTATGTACCTCCATGAATCTGCCAACTGGTAGCTCAGCACCACGGTGGAATTGTGCGAACTACCGTTCCCCTCGTTCCCGCTCGCCACCCGCAGGCCCGGGAGCGTGTTGGGGAGCCTAGTGAAGTTGGTCACGTTGCAGCCGGCGCTCGCTTGCCCGCCGCCATCAACCGATGCAGAGGTGCACTTGACGCTGACCGCGGATTCCGGCACGGTGGCGCAGCCGCTGAAGCTCGACGAACTTGCGCCGACCGTTAAGGTCCACGTCTTCCCGTTCTTCCCCTGGCTGATATTCCAGGCGACCGTGGCAACCGAGCCGCCTGCAATGGTACTACCAGGGTTGTTTGCCGTAAATGGAATAGTGCTGGGCGTGGCCCGCAGTAGCCTGACCACGCTAAACCCGCAAGTCGGGACAGCTTGGCTCGCGGATGGGAAAACCGGGGTGGGCTGGCGCGGGCTCACCACTGGCTTTTGAGCCCACGCCGTCCCTAAAACGAATATGAACACACCCGTTGCCGCAAACAAGATGCATTTGCGCATCCCGGCCTCCCTTCTTTGCTGACCCCTTTTGTAACGGTCTGTGACCGCCGTTTTCGGCGCTCACAGACCGCCGCTACAGATAGGGGAGCACTGCTGTTCCGCGGGAGCGCCAAGCGCTCCCCCACCTACGGTGTGACCCGTTACGTAGCAGAGATCGTGAAAGTAACGACTGCGCTGTACGATCCCGCCTTGTAAGCGGGGTCGTTGACCAGATTCCAAGCTACCGAAGTGGCGTTCCCTGCCTTAAGGGATTGAGAGCTTGCCCCAAAGTCCACCACGGGCGTGGCACTGGCCTTGGAAGCGGTCACCGCCGAGGCCTGATAGGTTGCCGTCCCTGTGGTACCCGGCTGGTCACCGCTGCTGGTGTAGGTCAGCAAGTCGGCGCTGTTGATCGGGGTTGCGACGCAGGGGCCACCGCCGCACTGGAAGTCGGTCGTAACTTCCGCGGTGATGTGGCCCACGCCCGAAGAGGTGGTCCGGATGAAGTAGGTGAGCCCGGTGCTAGCAGTATAGTTCCCGAAGGGCGGGGTCGACGCGAAGGCGGTGGTGCTGCCCATAGTTATACCTGCCTCGGCGCCCACCGTCACGCTTAGATTCGCGGTCGCGCTCTGCTGCGCGTAGCTGAGCGACGCCGCGAGCAGTAGGACTGATGTAAGAGCTAGAATTTTCTTCATGGTATTGTCTCCTGATATTTTGAATTTTTCAGCTTACGCTGATTTCGAACTTTTCAACTTGCACTAATGGTAAAAGTCACGGTTGCGTTATACGTCCCCGTCTTGTACTTGGGGTCGTTGTTAAGGGTCCAGGCGATCGAGGCGGTGCTTCCCCCGGCGCCGGTATGAACATCCGTCCCAAACGTCGCCACGTTCGTCTGGCTGACAGTGGAAGCGGTCTGCGTGCCGGTGCAAGCCGTCCCCGGGCTGGCGACAGTACAAGTGTAGGTGAGCGCGTCGCCGGGGCTGGGTGGATTGCCGACCGAGGGGCCGCCGGACGGGCTGAAGTCGGTGGTGACTTTCAAGGTAATGCTGCCGCCTCCGCCCGACGCGGTGGTGCGGACAGTGTAGCTCAGGCCGGTATGACCGGTGAATTGCTTGAAGTTGGAACCGGTCTCCGCCAGGGGCGTGGCGCTGTCGGTGATATCGAAGCCCGCCTCAGCGCCTATAGTCACGCTAACAGTCGTAGTCCCGGTAGCAGTCGTAATCCCGGTACCATTAATAGAGCCGACGGGAGGCAAAATCTGTGCGCGCGCTAGTGATGCCGTGAGTAGTAGGCCGAGCGCGAGAAGCGGTAAGGTCTTTAGAGGGTTCTTCATGGTGTCGCCACCTTTATTGAAGCCTTCAACTTGCACTGATCGTCCAGGTTAAGCTTACGGAATAAGACCCCGTCTTGTACTTGGGGTCATTCGTAAGGGTGAAAGTGACGTTCGCCCAGTTCGGGTTGGCGCTACTGCAAGGCGCCCCGCCGCCCGTGCACGCCGAAGCGCCAATGGAAACAACATTCGTTGCTGCAGTAGTGCTCACCGTCTGGGTGCCGGAGCAGGGAGTACCTAAGGTAGCCCCGCTGCAAGTGTAGGTGAACTTATCACCCGCGCTAGGCGGTTTAGAGATGGAGGGGCCACCAGCGGGCGTAAAGTCAGCCGTCGCCTTGACGGTAATAGTCCCGTGGCCCGTGCCTTGGCTGGTGCGTGCATGGTAGCTAAGAGTCATGGTGCCGGTGAAGCCATGGAAGGTGGCGCCCGTCCTGGAGAGCGCAAGCGGCGAGGTTAGCGTGAAAAGCCCGCCCAACGGGACGATGGTGGCTTGCAACGTCTGCGTCGTGGTCAGGGTTGCTGCCTCGAGGCGAATTGGCGCCAGCAGAAGCGCACCCCAGACGACTAAGGGCGCAAGGCGCGTTATCAACCGACAACCCATCTCGAGCGGGCGCCTGCCGCAACTCACGCTTCCCAGCGCGGATGAAAAGGTGTACCGTTCAGCGTATTCAGTTCGAAGCTTGCCTTCATGGGCGGCTGAGGCGCCTTGTTCGCTCATCTCTTGCGCGCCGCATAAAGGAACAACCCCAGAGCTGAGTGCGCTGCTGCGCAAAAGCCTTTGAGCCCGCCGATCATCACCTGTTAAGAAGTTCTGCATTTCTCCACAGCCAAACCGTTATTGAGCTTGTACAGTCTCCATTAGAATTCTCTTAGAATCGCGCCGCAATGGAGCAAAAGTACTGGGTGGCCACTACCTCAATCCGCCCTACGCCATTTACTGCCTGGTGGCTCACATCTTCCTGCGGGCGGGCCGTGGGCGGCGTTGTCTGTGCGTCCGGACGAAAAGGAACAACCCCAGAGCTGCGTGCGCTGCTGCGCAAGAGCCTTTGAGCCCGCCGAGCATCACCTGTTAAGAAGTTCTGCATTTCTCCACAGCCAAAGCGTCATTGAGCTTGCACAGTCTCAATTAGAATTCTCTAAGGATTGCGCCGCAAGCCTACAAAAATACTGGATCGAAGCCCACCTTCATGAGCGGCTGAGGCGCCTTGTTCGCTCATCTCTTGCGCGCCGCGTAAAGGAACAACCCCAGCGCTGAGTGCGCTGCCCGGCGAGCGTTTTGGAGCCCGCCGACCATCACCATGAACCACTGCCTTCACCAATGTCATAAAGCGTGCTTGCCCCTGCACAGGTAAGATTAGAATGCTCTTATGCAGCCAGCAACGTTACCGAGGTACTGGTTTACAAGTCGCGTAACCGCAGGGCCTGGCTGAAACCTCGAGATCATCGCTTGGCCCAGGATGGCTGGAATTGCCGATTTTCGATTGCCGATTGACGATTGACAATGGATTTACGCGCCGACGTGTTGGAGATCGCCCCCTCACTGTCACGCAGAGCGGGATCCCGCCCTGCGGTCCCGCTACAGCGGGATCGCCCTGCTCTTTCTCGGCGGAAAAGTCCAGGGCGAGATTCTTCGCTCCGCTCCGCTGCGCTCAGAATGACAGCAAGGCAGAGGAGTGCACGGATGTCACGCTGAGCAGCGCAACCGATCCGTGGAAAGCAAAGGATTTACGCGGCGACGTCCTGGAGAGTCGGCCGCGGCGGACGAAGGATCACCTTTAGAATTTTGCGCGGGAGGCGAACGAATTGAGGGTTAGCACTATAGCGGCATCACCTGACCGTCAAAGCGGAGCGCGGCCGGGGGCTGACACCCCCCAGAAGCCTGCCTCGGTGATCGCTCGGGTATCCACCTGGGGTGCGTACTTGCGCACCACGGCGCCAATCTCGCTGGCCTTGCCGATGACCACGAAGACCAAGTTGTCGCGCGGGAAGTATTGGTGAATCACGCGCTGGGCGTCGGCCAGCGTCATGGCATCGATCTGGGCGTAGAGGTCGTTGATCTCGCGTTCGTCGAGGCCGTAAAACTCCAGTTGCGCCAGTTGCGAAGCGAGTTGGCCGGAGGTTTCGAGGGTGCGCGGCGACTGGCCCTTGAGGTAGTTTTTCGCCGAGTCCAGCGCTTCCTGGGTGACTCCCTTTTCGTGCAGGCTCTGGATGACCTCGAGGGTTATGTCCATGGCTTTTTCAGTGGTGGCGGTGCGGGTGTAAGTGGTAATGAGGAAGGGTCCGCGCGCCTTGTGCTGCTCAAAGCGAGAAGTGGCGCCGTAGGTCAGGCCGGATTTGATGCGTAGCTCACTGTTGAGCATGGACGTGAAGCGTCCGCCGAACAAGGTATTCACCACCCGGATGTAAACCCGGTCAGGATTGGTGCGCGTGACACCGATGTTCCCGATACAGAAATAAGTTTGCGTAGCATCCGGCTTATCGACCAGGAGCAGTCTTTTGCCATTAATGTCCGCCCGCTCGGGGACGGAGATGGCCGGCGCCGGCTTTGGGGGCCAGGGCCCGAACCTCTGCAAGAGCATCTTTTCCACTTCGGAAGAATCAAAATCCCCCACCACGGCCAGGATTACGTTCCCCGGTGTGTAATAAGCCCCGTAGAACTTCACGATAGCGTCGCGGGTGATGGTGGGCAGCGACCTCTCGTCGCCGTTGCCGGGCCGCCCGTAAGGATGCGGGCCATAAAGGTAGGCATTGAAGTAGAGCGGGAGGACGGCAAGAGCCTGATCCTTAGCGGCCTTGATGCCGTCCCGGCGCTGCTGGATGAGCTTCTCCACTTCCTCCTGCGGAAAGGTGGGATGGAGCAGCGCGTCGGCCAGCAGGTCCGCGCCGGTGCTGATATCCTTCTTCATAAATTCCGCTGAAATAGTGGCATACTCGGCCGCTACGCTGGTACGGAATTGGCCGCCGATGAAATCCAGCGCGGCAGAAAACTGATCGGCGCTGCGCGTCTGGGTGCCCTTGCGCAACAACTCCGCAGTGAGGGAGGCCACGCCTTCCTGCCCGGACGGGTCCGCAATCGGGCCGGCATTGATGAGCGCCTGGAAGCTGACCAGCGGTAGTTGGTGGCGCTCCATCAGCAGGAGTGTCATGCCATTGGGGAGCTTGAGCTTCTTGTATGGGGGTAACTTTAAGCCGCTGTTTTGCGCCGGCAGCGCGCTGGTCGTCGTCACGACCGCGATCATGGCCATCAGCAGCAATCGCTTCATCGGCTTTCTCCCGTCCTATGGTTTCGCCGCATTAGCTTTCGCGGGCTCGTTCTTCTCCGGCGCCAGCGTAGCCACAGTGCGGTTGTTCTCGCCGAAATACTTCTGCGCCACGCGCCGTATATCTTCCTTCGTGACCTTGTTGTATTCTTCCGCCGCAGCGAAGAGTTTGTGGTAGTCTCCCAGGAAAACCTCGTACGAGCCCAGGGTGTTGGCGCGTCCGTTGATGCTCTCCATTTGCCGGTAGAAGTCTGCCAGGGTAATGTTTTTGGCCTTTTGGAGTTCCTCATCGCTGAGGGGTTCGGCCTTCAGTTTCTCCAGCTCCTGGTAGACAGCCCTTTCCAGGGCCTGTGGGTCAACGCCCGCTTTGGGCTGTAGCGTCACCACGAACAAAGTGGGATCGAAGGAAAAATCGAACCCGCCGTTCACGGAAATCGCCAGCCGCTCCTTGTCCACCAATCGCTGGTAGAGCCTCGAGCTCTGGCCCGAGAGGAGCACGGCTTGGAACAAATTGAGCGGGTAAAAATCCGGGCTGGCGCTTTCAGGAATGTGGTAAGCGATCATGAGCAGGGGAAGTTGCGCGAATTTCTTTACCACCAAGCGACGCTCTCCAAGCTGTTCCGGCTCGCGTGTGGTGACCTTGGGCGGCGGGTCGTGGGAGGGAATGGACGCGAGGTATTTTTCCGCCCGATTGAAGATTTCCTCCGCCGTGATATCGCCCACCACCACCATGGTGGCATTGCTGGGGGAATAGCCCATCTCGAAATGGCGCCGGAGGTCTTCCATTTTCCAGTTCTCAATGTCGACCATCCAGCCCACCACGGGCCAATGGTAAGGATGAGCGATGAATGCCGTGGCCCAGAGTTGCTCGTCGAGAATGCCGAAATTACTGTTGTCCACGCTCGTGCGACGCTCGGAGGCCACCACGCCACGTTCGGAAGCGATCATCTTGGGGTCGAAGCTGAGATCGCGAATGCGGTCGCTTTCGAGATCAAAGATCTCTGCCAGCGCGGCGGGTGGAAACCAGTCCTGGTAAACGGTCACGTCACGGCTGGTGTAGGCGTTGTTGGACCCCCCGGCCGCTTCCATCACCCGGTCAAATTCACCTGGGCCGTGTTTCTTGGCCCCGTTGAACATCACGTGCTCGAAGAAATGCGAAAGCCCCGTGGTCCCGGGCCTTTCGTTGCGCGACCCGACGCGGTAGAAGGTGTACAAGGCCACGTTCGGAATCGAGTGGTCCTCCTGCACCAGGATCTTCATCCCGTTCTTGAGGTTGTGGGTTTTTACCTCGAAAGTCTGAGCGGGGACTCGGGCGGCCCAGGCCCCCAGGCAGACGATGAGAAGGAATAGACGAACAGCTCTCCGGCTCATGCTCACCGCTCCCTCTGCCATGTTCGCTAGGCAGTCAGGCGCGGGAATCGTACTTAACGCACTTCCGTTTCGATTTCCCGCAGACCGATAATATACACTGGACCGCCCTCCGCATACAGGGGGAAGCGCAGGTTCCAGGCGCCAGGGGCCAGGTGTCGGGGGCTAGCGGGTTGCCGAAAATCCCTCCAAGCTGTCATTCCGAGCGGAGCGAGGAATCTCGCTCTGAGTATTTTCAACGCAGTGCGAGATTCCTCGTCGTCCCGATCAGATCGGGACTCCTCGGAATGACAGGCCAAACGGGTTTTTCCGCAGCCTGCTAGGGGCTGGGTGTTGGGGGCTAGTGACTGGGGGCTGAAGAGGAGTGAGCAGTGACGAGCAGGTAGCGCACAGTTTCGCTTCTCAGAAACTCTGCGGCTCTTTGCTCTTCGCGGGCCAAGCCCGATCATTGTGCGCGGCGTTAAACGAAACAAAACTCGCCGAACAGCATCGAGTCCACATGGAACCAACGAATGGCCGTTCATCAAAATAATAGCCGCAGAGTTTGAACTGCACAAACTCGGCGCTACCCCTTTACCGGCGTTCCCATTCCGGGCGGAATTTTTCGAGTATCGCTTCGACCTCGGGGCCGCCCTCATCGATCCGGTCGAGCACCCTCAAATACCTCTCCTCCTCTTCCCGTTCGCGCCGCGCCTTGCGGGTTTCGCGCGTGAGGAAACGGAATCTGGCCTTTCCCCCGCTGCGGATTCTCAGCAGAGCGCGAAACTGCCGCTCCACCTCCGCGAGAAGTTCGAGTCGGCTGCGGGAGAGGCGGGTCTCATCGAGAAGCAACGTCATGACCCCGCAGGCGCGCACGAGCGTTTCATCGACGGTCAGGCTCTCCACCTCGGGGCCGGAGCTCAGAGCCTGGCGCAGGGCCTCCGCTTCCCAGTGCGCCGCAGCCTTGTACAGGCGAAGGCGTCGCCAGATGGCGTCCGCCAGCCGCAGCACCACCTCGTACTCGGGCAAGTTCCTGGGAACGAAGGTGCGCTCGATCAGGCGCGCGAAAGCTTTGAACTCCGCGGGGTCCTCGCCCAGGGCCGCCACGGTTTCCTCGATCGAGCACACGCCGGCGCTCAGGCCGTGCTTCACAGTGTGATACCGCCGGCGGAAGTCGGCTTCGCGCATCACCAGCCCGGCCTCGCGGGCGCGTAAGAAGTTTTCGTGCACCATGGCTGGGGAGGCGGCGATTGCTGTCCTTTTGGGTTTCGTCATTGCAGGGAGTTCCTTCCTGATGGATATGGCAAACGGGAGTGAGAGCCTTCACTCCAGCGGCTCTCGGCCGCCGGGCGAGCGGAACTTCGAACCATACTAGGCTAGTATATCACCGGGCCGGGATCTGTCAAGGGGGTCGCCTTTCACGCCTGCTGCCGGGCTTGGCCAAGGCGTCTTCTCCGTTGACCGGAGACTCGCTTCCGGCTACGCGCGCTCGTATTCTTGTCGCGATTGTTGAGGGTGACCTGCGTCTCAACGCTCCAGGCTGGACAGGACGCTACGCGCGTGAGGATCAGGTCCCAGGGAGATACATTTCTCTCGATGCGTGCGTTGGACCATTAAGTTGTGTATAGCTGGACGGGCGCCGGCAAGGATACCTCCGAGTGCGCCGTCATCCAGGCTGAGTCCCCGAATGTGATAAGGCGGACCACATCTAGGGTTTGCTGACCACACGGCGAAGTGACCGCCGATGTTAGATGAGGAGGCGCAACGCACTGGGATTGTTTCCGAGTGGCCGACATACGCCCGGAACTACAGGGCACCACATCCGCGCATAGGCCGTTATAAAACCAAGTGAGTTGATAGTGCGAGTTCAGTTCTTTAGCCATGATTGTTGTCGCGGTCTTAGCACAGGCATATAGGCGGAGCAGTTCCGCGCTCCAAAGCGTATAATCCGGTACTGTAGAGTGGTCGGGGGATTTCGCAATTTCAGACTCTGGAACGCGTAACCATTCACCAGATGCCGTGGACGCCTGAATAGCGAGAGGGTACGCGCGGTCACAAATGACTGACGAGAGGACGAACTTCATACCGATAGGCGGGCGCGACGCTTACGCGACCATACGGGGATATCTCTACCAAATTGACGTCACGATCAGCAGGTGGCTCTCCCTGGAGCAGGACGAGGAACTCCAGCTTGAATGTGGAGAGGACATAGACCGTATTCAAAAGGATCTAATGGCGGGGAATGCCGAGCTTCAGCGGGGTGTAGAACAAATTAAGCTCAGGCAGAGACCGCTGCGGCTCACCTCTTCCGAAGCGCTGACAGCCTTGGCTTCCTTTGCGACGCACAGAGCGAACAACCCTAAGCGTCGGGTGAGCTTTCGATATCTTACGAACAGCGAAATTGGTCAAGAATACAGGTCAACCCACCCGAAGGGCGAGTCGACCATCACCGTTTGGGAGAGCATCCGGCGCGGGGGGTTCTCTGGTAGCGCGCTGGGCGCAGCCCTGAGCAGAATTCGTGCCATTATCGCTGGCGCCGCGAAGCCTGCAAAATTCAACGATTCGCAATGGGCTATATTTCGAACATTTATTACCACCGCAGACGATCATGCTTTGCTCGAATTCATCAGGCTATTCGAGTGGAGCGCAAAGGCACCGGACTTCTCTGAGATGCCCGAGAAAATCGAGGGCGACCTGCTGCGGAGTGGTCGGTCCCCATCCAGACATGCCGCCCACGCCCTCCACGAGAAGCTATTCCTGTTTGTAATAAGGAGGCTGGCTGAAAAGGGTCTAAAGATTCTTACCTCCGCCGAACTTGATTTGGTGTGTTCCCGTCCCACCATAGAGCCTGGTGACCAGCTGCTGCTGGGGATTAAGGATGCTGACCGGCTCAGTGGAAGATCGGCTCCGCATTGTAGAGGAGGAGATCATAGAGAGCCATCATTACCTTGCGAGAATAGAAACTGACCTAGGGTCGCTTGCCCAGCAATCTGGAGTTCGCGGGGTGATAGATTACGCTGCTCTAAGCACCACCCTAGAAGTCCCGCCGTCAGTCGAGCGGGGGGCGAAGAGGCCGGCTACCGTTGGCCGAATTCTGGAAATATCAAACGGAAAGGCATGGTGTGCCCTGAGCGGCCAAGTTGCTTCTGGGAAAACACAATTTGCGATCCTGCTCACACAAGCACTAAAGGAACCGACCTTCTGGGTCGGGCTGCGTGGTCTTGACGCTTGGCAGTGTTGCGCACGGCTGGAGCAGGCCTTAGCACAGGCTTCGAACCTCAGTCCAAGGCGAGAGTTGAGGACCTGGTACTCGGAAGTGTGTAGGGCGTTACCACCGGGCTCGGTCATCGTTCTTGACGATCTCCCGAGAATAATCGGCGCTAGCGACTTCGACCTCCGCCTGCTCCTGCTCAGCGAAGCCTGCAGCGAGAACGGGTGCACGCTAATCTCGACCAGCAACGAAGAACTTCCTTCTTCACTGAGAGAACGTGCCGGACGAAACGTTGTTACAGTCAGGATTCCGTTTTTTGATGAGGAAGAAGCCAAGGAGTTGTTCTTGGCTCACGAGGCACCATCCCGGGCGCTGAACCCAAGGTTTGTGACGTTTCTTTGGTCACCCACGCGCGGTCATCCAATGCTTCTGATGGCTCTTGCCCGTTACCTTCTTTCGAGCCGGTGGCGCATAAGCGACAAGCAGTTGGAGGGTTTATTCAGGAGAGAATATGCGGAGCATCTCAAATTGGACATTAGGAAACTCTTGGTAAACACAATCGATGACCCTGAAACCAGGAACCTTCTTTATCGGCTGAACCTCGCTGGGTTTCCACTTTCCACTCAACATGTCAAGCTAGTGAGCGAAGTAAAGCCGCAAATTGGTCGGCCGCTAGAACGGCTTGCACAAATAGAGGGACTTTGGATTCAACGCGATACTGGGTCAAGGTACCTCGTCTCGCCGCTGCTGACCGGCCTGGAACCCGCGGATGTGCCCGGAGAGACTGAACAAAAGGTACATGAACTTCTTGCAGTAAGCATCCTGAGCAAAGGCAAATTGTTCCCGTTTGACGTTGCAACGGCTTTTGGCCAATTCATCCGCGCGCGCCAGCATGAGAGGGCCGCGGCGCTGCTCATTCTTGCCCTCAGCAGTTTGGCGCGATTGCGAGATCCCCTCACTGATGACTGGATGCTTAGCTCCATTTGGGCAGGGCAGAAATTGCCCGACGATATCAGTCTAGGCGTTCAGCTCTACCTCCGGTGTGAGCAGGTCATCGTTCGTGGACGCCTCGGAAAGGATAACGATTACGAACTACAAGACTTCGAGGCGTTGCTCCCTCGCGTCAAAGCAGACGACGAGTTGGGCGTCGCTGGCGGGTGCATCCTTTTGGCGATGCATTTCGCGCGCAAGGAACCGGTGCGAGCGAACCGGTACCTGCTTAGGGGGATAAAAGCCCTCCCGGATTTTCGGTTCGCAGATGGACACCGCACAGAATTCCCGGAGCGAGCGAGGCCAGAATTCCTATTTTTCATCACGGGGTCAGCCATTCGTTCTGAGGCGGAGTTAACCGACTGGATCTCCAGCCTGGAAGGATTGGATGACCAAACGCTTTCGATGCTGTTCACTGACGAGTCCTGGGAGCATGCCGCCGTAACAATATGCGATCACCTTTGGCTGGAGGAGGGCGGGAAGCCCCAAGAATCACGAGATTGGGACGCCGTCTATCTGCAGCTCGTGATACTTGGTGATTTTGCCAAGCGCCATGGTCTTCCGCTTTTATTCGCAAGTTCAACAAGGGCGCGGATAATTGTGCAATCTGAGTACCAGCAAAATTTGGGCGCCGCAGTTAACTCAGCCGAACGGGCGCTGATGGAGATCGATGGCGACCCTCGAAGTGTATTTTTGATTCGAGAAGCAACTGGGCGGCAATTTGTCTATGCAAAGCGCTGGAGCGAAGCCCTGGAATGGCTTGACGCCGCTGTGAGCGATGAATTGGATGCGTTCCCATTGCTGCGGGTGCAAGCCCTCTTGGCAGCTGGCGAGGCGGCGAGCTCGACGGACACCTCGAGGGCTATCAAATACTGCGAGAGTGCAGTTGCACTCGCCGAAAAGAGCCAGAAGATTCCGGAGACACAGGTCGTAGTCGCCTTAGGCGAAAGAGCAGTTACCTATTGGCAGGCTGGAGATCGATTGTCCACCTATTTGTCCTGGGAGAGAGCGGTCCGGCGACTCTTTGCAGCAAAGAGCGACGGCAATGCGTGGAAGAAGCTACTTGTATTGTGCGGGCATATGTCAGGATATTTCTCCTCGATGGCCAGTAGAGGCGAACCACCAACTTCTGAATATGTCGCCCCGAAACCGGGGATGCTCTTGCGCGAATATCCAGACGTGCTGGAATTGTACGACCCGGGTCGCGAATGGATCGTGTCAGCGAATCTGGCGTATTTTGCAATGGCAGTCGGACGAGACGAGGAGGCGGCTCGCTGGGCGCTCAGAGCCGTCGAGTCCGGGCGTGGCGGGCGAGGCGAAGAACTGTTAAGCGGTTTGCGTATGTTTGCTGTTTGCCAGGCGATACTAGATGGCCGGTATGGTGAGGCCCTTTACGTGGCATTGGACGCTGGCACTGCCATGGCTGCGGAATATCAGAGGTGGCGCGGAACTGAGGCGCGCGACCAATTCCCTAGTGGTCGAGAATCGATCGCACGAAACGGTCAAATTGTGACGCCGCAGCGTCAGGGCGAGAGTCACGCTGCCTATGATGCGTTGATTCCCATCGTATTCAGGCTGGCGACTATCTGGCTGGAGAATCCTGAGGAGGCGCGCGAAGGAGCGTGGATGGTGGCCACCGAATGCACAAAGGTGGCAAAGACCGCAGATGACCCACACCTTTGGGACGAGTCGGCGAGGCTCGTGAACGAGATTTTTTGTGAGAACCCTTCATGGCAGCAGCTCAACGAGCAAGGAAACGAATACGCACAGCGAGATGAGAGCACCCTGCAAATCATCTGCTATGCGGGGGGGATATTGCACGTCAAGCCGAAAGATGCGCTCAGGATACAGCTTCTTATCCTCCCCATTTTGAAACCGCAATTGGAGCATTATGGATCCTTTCGAAGGATTGTGGTTCCGTTTATCCTGCATTACTGGGAACAAAAGATTGAGAGTTCTGCGTATTACTTCTCCTTACCTGCCCTGCTGAAGGAGAGGCTTCAAAGCCTTTCTGGCTTGCCCCATGCGGAACGCTTGAGGGGGACTTTAAAAGAAATGGCCTTCGCCGTCGGACTAACCCTCACAGAGTCCGACCGAACCTGGTTGAAGCAAGCGTAAGAGGTTCGTCCAGAACTCCCCTCACCCACAGGTCCAACGGTTAGTTGTTTGGTAAATGTCTCGTATCTGACCCCCAGTCAACTCCCGCGTGACGGGCCACTCGGAAAGTATCCATTTGGATGTATAACGGCCTACCCGTACAAGTGTCCACCAAGACCACAAAGAAGAACTTTAGAAGAGCAGAAGTCAGAAGTCAGGAGCCAGGAGTCACAGTAAACAACTGCCTTCTGCTTTTGCTTTCCACAGCACCGTGACCGGGCGCCGACCACTGAGCTAGCACAGGCGAGAAGCCAGCGGGCCGTGCGCCGGGGGGAAGGTGCTGGCAGGGATCACTGGGCGGGGTCGCAGACGCGTGGAAGGAGGTTTGGCAGGAACTCTCTTTTGCCCGGGTCTGCGCTAATTCCCGCTTCTCCGTCTCCTAAAGGGCCGAGTTGCGCTACAATGGAGGCCTAGGAGTGAAACATGGCCGCGACCGTCATCGTGCGCGATCCGGAGATTCTGGGAGGAATCCCCTGCTTTCGCGGCACGCGTGTCCCCTTTCAAAACCTGCTTGATTACCTTGAAGCGGGCGATACTCTTGACCAGTTCCTGGAACAATTCCCGACCGTTAGCCGTGAAATGGCCATTGAGGCGCTTGAGACCGCCAAGGATTCACTCTTGACGAGGATTGGGTGAAGATCCTGCTGGACGAATGCTTGCCGAGGGACCTCCAGAAGCATCTTGTTGGGCATGAATGCCAGACGGTACCCCAGGCCGGTTTGGCTGGCGTAGCTAATGGCGAACTGCTGGCGCTGGCGGAACGATCCGGCTGGCAGGTCTTGTTAACCATGGACCAAGGCATGCCTTATCAACAAAACCTCGCGGGCCGAAGCATCTCTCTGGCCATCATCCGAGCCAAATCGAACCGCCTCCCTGACCTCCTGCCTCACGCGCCCGCGATCTTAGCGGCTCTGCGCTCCTTCAGGCCTGGCGAAGTGATACAAATCGGTTGAGTCTCGCAACCAGTTCAGGCGCCAGCGCGCCATGCGCCGGGGGGAAAGTACTGGCAGAGATCAATGGGCGGGGTCGCAGAGGCGGGGAAGGAGGTTAGGCAGGAACTCTCTTTCGCCCAGCTCCGGGCGCTTGCGCCGACACTTCGGGCAAACCAGGATGATGCTGGCCACGCCCTCGCCTTCCACTCGCTGCACATGCCACCCTACGTCAATAGCTTCTTCCGCAGCAGGTAGCTTTCGGTCGCAATGCCAGCAGCGGCCTTTGCCCGTCGAGCAGATCGCGTACAGAGCCGCATGGACGTCAAGGTAAGACGATTTACGTGCTTTGACCAGCCTCAAGCTCACCTCCTGCTGCGAAGCGCCACCCCGCAGGGGCACAATACAGGGAACGCAACCAATCGGCACCCACGCTCACCCACGCGAAGCGCCGCCCCGCAGGGGCACAATATAGTAGCCGGGGGCAACGCCCCCGGAAAGCACGCCGGATAGGTCCGACCCCGAAGGGGTCGCACAAGCCCGGGCCACCGGATGGCATTCGTCATGTTCGTCCTGGCAATCTTGCGGCTCCCTGTTCCTCGCACCCAGCGTTTGACCCCTTCAGGGTCAAGCCAACCGGGGTGCCTACTTTCCGGGGGCGTTGCCCCCGGCTACTTTATGAATCCCCTTCGGGGATTGGCAGGCATCGCAACACGTGCGACCTCTGCGCAACGCGCGGAAGTTTCGCCCCGCAGGGGCACAATATAGTAGCCGGGGGCAACGCCCCCGGAAAACAGGGCCAACGACCGTCGACCCTGAAAGGGTCGCATGAGACCTCACGACCACAGGTAGCGCTCGTCATATTGAACCCGGCATTTGTTCAGCAGCGCGACGAGCTCCTGCTCAAAGGTCAGCTTCTTGTGCCTTTCCTTTTGGCTGGCAATGTAGTGCTGCAAGGCTTCCACCTGTGACTGCCCAATTGTGAAGGCACCATACCCGTCTTGCCAGCCGAACGTCCGCAGGGCCGTCCCCTTGGTCTTGATCCATTTCGAGGAACTCTTCTTAATCTCTTCCATCAGGCGGCTCAGGGCCATGTTCTTCGACTGCGAGATCAACAGGTGAACATGATTGGTGGTTCCTCCGGCGGCAAGACAACGCGAGTCCAAGTTCTTCGCCGTTCCGGCCATGTAGGCGTAGAGTTCGGGTTCCACTTCTGGAGTAATCATCGGGCGCCGGTCCTTCGTCGAGAAGATAACATGTACCCTCAAGCATACCAGCGTCTGCGCCATGTCCTTCCCTTCTGCCGATGTGACCCCTTCAGGGTCAAGCCAACCGGGGTGCCTACTTTCCGGGGGCGTTGCCCCCGGCTACTTTATGAATCCCCTTCGGGGATTCGCAGGCCTCGCAACAGGCCCGATGTGTACCACCTCGCACCTCAATCGTAATGAAAATCGGTAACAGCATCCCCGGCCATTTCGATCTTCGACAGATGGGGCCGACCGCTCAGACTGTCGTATGAACACTGGATAGCGCATGTGTCATCTGCGGCGAGCGAAGTGCGCGGCCAGGGAAGAGGAATCGCTTCATGGGCTTCAAGGTATGGTACCTCGACTACGTGAAGCGAAGTCAGGCCAGGCGCAGGTCTTTCATGCACAAGGTCGCAGTGAAGGCGAATCGCTGGGCCGTTCCCAATGTTGATGAGCTCAAGATTCGCCCCACGGACCCGGGCGCTTGTGCGCTGACTCAAAAGCACCATTTCGTCAGGGATTGGAACGCTGCATCTGACCGTGACTACAGGCTTCGAAAGCCCCTCGCTCTGGTCGCCAGCGGCCTCGACCAACTCGCGGCTTGCCTCGGCTTGCTCGTTCGCGGCCCTCACCAAATCCTGGCCCGTTTGCGTTTGCGCCACTGCAGCCTTCTGTATGCCGACGGTGGCCCGAACGTACTTTATGAGATAACAAAGGGTCACGACCTGGACGATCAAGCCAGCGAGCATCACGAGATCTTGCACAATCGAACTTCCCATCCTCACTTCCTCTGCCAGCGGTGCGCTCGCGATCCCACCGCTTGCTGCCCGCCGCTTTCTGCCTTCTGCCTACTTTCCCTCTTCGAGCGCCCGCCGGAGGGGCACCTGCCCATCTGCCTACTGCCCACCTTCCCGTTACGAGCACCCGCTGGTTGAGCCGCAATTCATGCAGCGGTAGCAGGAGCCGTTGCGGACCATGATGGCGCCGCAATCGGAGCAGCTTGGCGCGTCGTCGCTGTGGGCGACGCCGGCAGGGCCTGGCTGGCCCATTTCCGCGCCTGCAATTCCGCCCGCAGCCTGGGTGAACTGGGTGGCCAAGCCAGCGGCTTTCTCGACCTCCGTACCGTTCAGCGAAGCGACGCTGGCATCCTCCTGAGGCTGCGCATCCTTGGGCAGGAACTTGCAGGCCATCCAGCGGAAAATGTAATCCATGATGGACTTCGCATAGCGGATCTCCGGGTTATTGGTCCAGCCGCTGGGCTCGAAGCGCATGTGGCTGAACTTGTCGCAGAGCACCTTGAGCGGCACGCCGTATTGCAGGGCCAGTGAAACGGCGGTGGCGAAAGAATCCATCAGGCCGGACACGGTGGAACCTTCCTTGGCCATGGTGATGAAGATCTCGCCCGGCGTGCCGTCCTCGTAAAGGCCTACGGTCAGGTAACCCTCATGCGCGCCCACGGAGAACTTGTGGGTCTTGGCGGCGCGCTCGTCAGGCAGCTTGTGGCGGTAGGGCTTGGGCGTGGACGCCACCGGCGCGGGACCGGGGGCTGGGGACTGGGGGCTGGCGGTCTTTTCCTGAGCTCCTTCTGCTTGGTGCCTTTTGTCTCCTGAATCCTGAATCCCGAATCCTGAATCCTGCCCTTCAGGCTTCGCATCCGAGGTGTTGAGCGGCTGGGAGCGCTTCGACCCGTCGCGATAGATGGCGATGGACTTCAGGCCCAGGCGCCAGCCCTCGGTGTAAACATTAGCGATTTCTTCCGCCGTCGCTTCCTCCGGCATATTAACTGTTTTTGAAATAGCGCCGGAGAGGAACGGCTGCACGACCGCCATCATGCGCACGTGCCCCATGTAGTGGATGGAACGCTTGCCGTTGGCGGGCTTCAGGGAGCAATCGAAAACCGGCAGGTGCTCCGGCTTCAGGCCTGGAGCGCCCTCGATGGTGCCGTGCTGGTCGATGTAATTCACGATGTCGGCGGCCTGCGGGGGCGTGTAGCCGAGTTTCAACAGCGCCGTGGGAACCACGTTGTTCACAATCTTGATCAGCCCGCCGCCCACCAGCTTCTTGTACTTGACCAGCGCCAGGTCGGGCTCAATGCCGGTGGTGTCGCAATCCATCATGAAGCCGATGGTCCCCGTGGGCGCCAGCACCGTCACCTGGGCGTTGCGGTAACCGTACTTCATGCCGCTCGCCAGGCAATCGTCCCAGAGCTTCTTCGCGCTCTCCAACAAGTTCTCGGGAACCTTGTGAG
>Ga0208456_1000384_pt1 | contig 29492 bp, 18 predicted proteins | sample June2015DPH_4_10_2_FD_184691 | JGI IMG/M metagenome (GOLD analysis project Ga0208456, IMG submission 184691) | Peatland microbial communities from SPRUCE experiment site at the Marcell Experimental Forest, Minnesota, USA - June2015DPH_4_100... | ecosystem: Environmental > Terrestrial > Soil >... | reverse complement strand
ACCGCCGTGTATGCGCAGGCGATGGCGGAAGGCAGATCTTCGGCCGTCGCCGTCACCCCCAGCACCCGCCCACCTGTGGAAAGCAATTGAAAGTCCTGGAACTTCGTCCCCGCGTGAAACACCTTGATGCCGCCGTGAGTTTCAGCCGCAGTGATACCGCTGATGACTTTCCCGACCTCCGGCTTACCGGGGTAACCTTTGGAGGCAAGCACCACGCACACCGAAGGGTTCGGGCTCCAATGGGGTTCGTGGGCCGCGAGACGACCCTCACCCAATGCCATTAGCAGCTCCGCCATGTCAGAACGCAGGCGCATGACGATGGGCTGAGCCTCCGGGTCGCCCATGCGCACGTTGTACTCGAGGACCTTTGGCCCTTCCGCGGTGAGCATCAAACCACAATAGAGGAAGCCTTGGTAAGGCGTGCCCTCCGCCGCCATTCCGGCAAGGGTAGGAGCAACACTATTCCTGATGATTTCGGCACGAAGAGATTCATCCAGAATCGAATCCTCACTGTAAGCGCCCATGCCCCCGGTGTTCGGGCCTTGGTCGTCGTCAAAGACGGCCTTGTGGTCCTGGGTCGGGACCAGTGGCAAAATCGCGCGGCCATCGGTAAGGACAATAAAGGAGACTTCTTCGCCCACCAGCGTTTCTTCCAAAATAACTCTCTCGCCCGCCGCACCCAAGGTCCGCTGGCGCATGAACTCGTCCAGAGTCTTTTCCGCTTCTTCACGCGTGTGGGCGATCACCACGCCTTTCCCCGCTGCTAATCCATCCGCTTTAATCACCACCGGGGAGCCAAACTCCACGAGAGCCTTGACGGCCTGCTCAAAACTCTCGGCAACCTTGAACCTCGCGGTCGGGATCGAGTGCCGCTGCATGAACCGTTTGGAAAAAATCTTGCTGCCCTCGAGCTGGGCTGCCGCCTGGGTCGGGCCGACAATCATCCTGCCAGCCCGCCTGAACTCATCCACCACGCCCGCCACCAGCGGAGCTTCCGGCCCCACCACCGTAAGGTCAGCCTTGATCTCGTTCGCCAGTTCGAGGATCTGCGCGGGATTCGAGACGTCCACGAGCCGGCACTCCGCCTCCTGTGCAATGCCGGCGTTACCCGGGGCGCAATAGATCTCATCCATGAGCGTGCTCTCGCGCAGCTTCCAGGCCAGCGCGTGCTCTCGTCCTCCGGAACCAATCACCAGTATCTTCATAGAGTGGCGTACACTAACGAGAACTTAGGTTTTTGTCAATCAAAGAAATGACCCTTCCAGAACTACAGCCAGCCGGAAGAGACAGCCGCTTCCCCGCACATTCCCGGAACACGCCGTCTACACGATGCCGAGAACTGGAACTGCGCTGGCTGCGAAGGGGTTTGGTTGAGGTGTATAATGGGTTTATGGGCGCCGAAGTCATTCCGAAGCTGAGTTTCGAGGAATTTCGTCAACTCCCAATCGACGGCAAGCGCTACGAACTCGTGTGTGGAGAGGTGCATGTGACTCCAGCTCCCGCAACGCGACATCAAGCCATCGTTCAGAATCTGTCGGGAAACTTGTGGCCTTTCGTAATCAAGAACCACCTGGGCGAAGTGTGGACCGCACCCCTGGATGTGCGGCTGAGCAGAGATACGGCATTACAGCCGGATCTTATCTTCGTTTCCAATGCACGCGCCGGAATCATTCAAGAGAACTGGATTGCAGGCGCCCCCGACTTGGTCGTCGAAGTCTTGTCACCTTCCACCGCAGCGTACGATCGTGTCACCAAGCTGCCTGTCTATGCGGAGGCAGGCGTGCCGGAGGTCTGGCTCATCGACTCACAGGCCAAAACCCTGGAGGTTTTGAAACTCCAAGGGAAGAAGTACTTCGTGGACGCAACCCTGGCGGGCGATCAAGTCCTCACTTCCAACCTCTTTCCCGACTGGCAACTGCCCCTCCATGACCTCTTCGATTTCCGCGGACGGTTCTAGACTGACCCACGGTTGATTTGAACAACGAATCAACCGTGGCTACTCCCCGCATTTCTTCGCGCATCCACGGCTCATAAACATCCTCTTTTTCGCGAGTGGGGATGCACGAGGAGCGGCGCCTTGGTAGAATAGCCCCTTGCCTTTCGGGCGGGGTTTTCAGTTATGGTTTCGGGCTTTACGGAAAAATACGATGTGGTGGTGGTGGGTGCGGGGCACGCGGGCTGCGAAGCCGCGATGGCGGCGGCGCGCATGGGCCTGAAGACCGCTCTCTACACGATCAACCTCGACCTGATCGCGCAGATGTCCTGCAATCCTGCTGTGGGCGGCATCGCCAAGGGCCACCTGGTGCGCGAGATCGACGCGTTGGGCGGCCTCATGGGCGAGGTGATTGACGCCGTCGGCATCCAGTTCCGCTTGCTCAACACCAGCCGCGGGCCGGCCGTCTGGTCGCCGCGCGCGCAGGCAGACAAGAAGCAATACCGCGGTAAGATGCGCCAGGTGCTCGAATCCGAGCCGAACCTGCGCATCAAGCAGGCTGAAGTCGTGGACTTGCTGCTGGATGACTCCGTAGGGGCGATTCGCGAATCGCCCCTACACGGGACGGACCGCCGGGTGCGTGGCATCCGGCTAATGGACGGGCGCAGGGTGGAGGCAGGCGCCGTGGTCGTCACTACAGGCACCTTCCTGAATGGCCTCATCCACTGCGGGGAAAACAAGTATCCTGCCGGGCGTTCGGGCGAGGCTCCCTCCATCATGCTGGGAGAGGCGCTGCGCCGGCTGGGCTTCGAAATCAGCCGCCTCAAGACCGGCACGCCTCCGCGTCTCGACGCGCGCACCATCGACTTTTCCAGGTTCCAGGTGCAGGCGGGCGACCCCATTCCCACGCCCTTCAGCTTCCGCACCAAGGCCATCACGCAACCGCAGACCGTCTGCTGGATCGGTTACACCAACGCCGAGACACACCGCATCATCCGCGAGAACGTCCACCGCGCGCCCCTCTATTCCGGCCAGATCAAAGGCATCGGCCCGCGCTACTGTCCTTCCATCGAAGATAAAATCGTCAAGTTCCCGGACAAGCCGCAGCACCAGCTTTTTCTCGAGCCTGAGGGAATGGATACAAACGAGATTTACGTCAATGGCATGTCCACCTCGATGCCTATTGATGTCCAGATGGCCATGGTGAAGTCCATCCCGGGCCTCGAGAGTGCAGAGATGATCCGCCCCGGCTACGCCATCGAATACGACATGGTGCAGCCGACCGAGCTTTACCCGTGGCTCGAGAGCAAGAAGCTCCGCAACCTCTTCCTGGCGGGCCAGATCAACGGCACGACGGGCTATGAGGAGGCTGGGTGCCAGGGAATCATGGCTGGAATCAACGCTGGGCTGCGCGTGCAGGGCAAAGACCCCATGATGATCGAGCGCACACAAGGTTACACGGGCATCCTGATTGACGACCTGGTGAGCAAGGGCGTGGATGAGCCCTACCGCATGTTCACCTCGCGCGCCGAATTCCGGCTACACCTGCGCATCGACAATGCCGACGAGCGCCTCACTCCGCTAGGTTACCAGGTGGGGACTATCCGGCAGAAGGATTACGAAGCGTTCCTGGAAAAGCAGGCGCGAATCTCTGCCGCCACCAAATTTCTGCTCGAAACTCGCCTGGACCCCGATTCGCGCCTGGGGCGCGAGATTTACGCGAAGCTCGGGCTCATGTCCGGCGGACAATTCACCGCGCCCTCGCCGCTCACCGGCGCGCAGCTCCTGAAGCGCTCCGAGCTCAAGATCGAAGATTTGATGGAATGGATCGGTGGAGGGCTGCGTTCGGCCGCGGAGGTCTATGGCTCCCGGGCCGCGGCGTCCGGCTTCAGCCCAGCGCCCGATGTAGCGGCGGGTTTACCCCGCCAAGCCACGAATGGCGATGTAAAATCGCCGCTACTTTCCCGGGAGGAGGCCCGCCGCGTCGAAACCGATTTCAAGTACGAAGGCTATCTCCAGCAGCAGGAGAAACAGATGGAGCGAATGAAGCGCGCCGAGTCGCGTCGCATCCCGGACTGGTTCGATTATAAGAAAGTCTCCGGCCTCTCACGCGAGGTGGTGGAGAAGCTTGCCCGCGTGCGGCCGCTCACCCTCGGCCAAGCCTCCCGTATCCCCGGCATCACGCCCGCCGCCGTCTCGCTCGTCAACTGCTACATCGAGATCTTCCAGCGCCGAGCGGCCGAACAAGCGTCAGTTTGAATCCTGAGTTTCAACGGGCAGCGGCACCGAGTCTCGAGGGTGCAGGGTCTGTCCAGTGACCCAGCGGCTCTTGACGCTTGTGGAAGCGCGTCTGCCGCGTTTGGACTTGCATCCGCCAGTTGACAAGGTTAGGCTTGGAGTATGACCGTGGAAGCGATCAAAGCAGCGATCGAGCAGCTCACAGAGCCAGAGCGCCGGAAATTGGCCGACTGGTTTGAGCAGGTTGAAGAACAGGCTTGGGACGCCGAAATGGAGGAGGATCTTTCTCCGGGCGGTCGCGGCCACCACCTGGTCGAGAAAATCGGTCAGGAAATCGATGAAGGTGAATTCACTCCGCTGGAAAAGGGGCTGCGCTCTCGGCAAGAGCAACATTGAACTTCACCTCTCACGCCTCCCCGGAATTCTGGGCTCTTTACAACAGCCTGCCGCAAGGGGTCCAAGAGCAAGCCAGGAAACAATATGAGCTTTTCGCGCAGAACCCCTTTCACGCATCTCTGCGCCTGAAGCCGGTTGGTTCTTTCTGGTCGGTGCGTATTTCGCGGTCCTATCGCGCTTTGGCCGCGCGCCGTGGAGATCGGTTTTTCTGGTTCTGGATCGGCTCGCACACTGACTACGAGAGGCTAATTCGTGCACCGTAACGGTAGGCAAACTATACTGCGAGAGAAACGGTTTCCATGTAGACGGTGCAGGCGCGGGGTATAGGGCGGTGGGCGGCGCGGCACTCCTCAATATAGAGCCTCATCGCTTCGAGGATGCTGGCCTTGGCTTCTTCGATGGAATCCCCGAGCCCGTGCACTCCCGGAAAATCCTCGCTATAGGCGTAGTACTTCCGGCCTTCGCGTTCGACCGTGATGGGGTAGGTGTACGTTTCCATGATCGAATCTTATCACTATTAGTCTGCGCTGCCCGCGCCTCGGCGGGCTTTGGAGTCCGGCCCGTCAGTTGACGGGCCGTCGCTTTGTAGCGCCTTTGTAGCGCCGACCCCGCGCCTGCGGGGTCGCCATTTTCTTGCTTTCCCATGGTGCTGACCCCGCGAGGCGGGGTCAGCGCTACGGCGCTTTCACTCTGCGGGTTTTCGGATTCTCTGAAGAATCCATCGAGGTGGTCTGCTCAGCCTCCGGTTCAGGAAGGTTTCGCCGCAGCACCCTACGGTTCGAGGAGAGGTGGCAGCCGGCGGGGGTGGCGATAGACCCCTCGGAGACGATTCACGTGATTGGCCGCCCGCTCCCAGCGCTCCAATTCTTCATCGTAACGAGCCAGGATATTGTCGAGGAAATACGGCCTGTTTTCCCCCAGCCAAAGTTTCCTGTAGTGGGCCCGCAGCAACGTGGTCTGGTTGCGCATGTCCTGGAGCAAGCCATTGGTCCCGTTAATTCGCCCCAGGATATCGTAGACCTTCTCGGCTTGCGCAGGGTTGGCTTGCGCCTGGGAGTAGAGGTCCACAATGTACTTTGCGTAGATGGCCTTTTGGCCGAGGAAATCGAAGCGCCGGGCGGCAAAGTCCACATAGTCCAGCAGGTCCTGGTTACGGCGCGCGAGGTGGGAATTAGTGATGAGATCGGCAATCACGTCTTCAGCCAGAAGCCGAATCTGATGCGCGGCCGGCTCCATCTCGCCATAAAACTGCTGCCCCTCCGGGCTCAAGGCGTCAACCCAGGTCAGCCAGTCCTCGCCATCCGAATGGACAGCACCCTGGAGCAGCCGATGGACTTCTGTAAGGGTCTTGATCTCCGTGGCGAAGTGATGGTCATGGGCACGGTAAAAGACCCAATCCCATCCATCGGAGAACTGCTGGTCATCTACAGTTTTCTGCCAGGACTGAGCGGCGCCGTAGACCAGGCCGTACCAGGTGAAGTTCACCATGCTTTCGCCATCGTCCATCCAGGTGGTGTTAAAGACGCCGGAGGCGCCCAGTTCTTTTCCGTCCGTCACGAATTGCCGGATATTGGCCAGGGCCACCGCGTAGTCCGGGAAAATGCGGCTCCAGTTGCTCACGCCCGGTGCTACCCAGGTTTCAAGCCCCACGTCGCGGAAGGGCTTAATCTCGTTCGCGAACGATGGCTTCGCACTGTAGTCCCAGGGGACCGCGATCATGTCGTGCGGTAAGTCCTTGAGATGCTCAGGGTGCTGAACGCCCATATCGCCCCAGAAAAGGACCTTGCGATGGTAGGCACTCAAGTTTTCGTCGATTTTCCGAAGGTAATCGATGTAGACGCTGCCATAGCCGAGTTTCTCGACCTCTGCCTTGGTCCGGCCCTGGCCCAGCTCATAGGTCTCATCGGCCCCGATATGGAAGAACGGTCCCGGGAAGACGGAAGCGAGGTCTGCAAACATTTTTCCGATGAAAGTGAAGGAGGCAGGGGCAGTGGGCGAGAGCACGTGGCCGTAAGGGACTTCGACCATGTCCTGGAACTGCTCATTCTGAAGCGCCAGGTGCAGGTGCCCGAAGGCCTCCTGCTCAGGAACGACCACCACGTGATATTGTTTGGCGAAGTTAACGAGTTCAGTGGCTTCCTGCGGAGTAATGGCGCCGCCCGGAGCTGCCGCTAAGGGCAGGCTGGGGTAGGCAAACGTGTTTTCCATGTAAAGCGAGAAGAGGTTCACTTTGTATTCGGCCAGCAAGGCGATTTCCCTCTCGAAGGAAGCCAGTGTGGGGATGGGGCCGCGGCTAATGTCGATGCTCACGCCGCGCCAACGCATGGCGGGCCAATCCACCACTCGCACGACCGGGGCCTCTGCACCGCCCCCCGGCGTCCGCTGAAGCAATTGCCGAAGCGTCTGGACGCCGTAAAAGACGCCCGCTGCGGTCTTACTCACTATGGAGGCTTCGCGGGAAGTCACCACCAGGATGTAGCCTTCCTCTTCGGCTTGGGGCGGCAGGCTCAACCCCGACTCGCCCAGAATGCGCCTGCCAGCCTGGCTTTCGGGGCGTGCCAGCACAATGCGGGGCCAACCAGCTCCCTTCGCTCCAACGCTGGCGGCAACACCACCCAGTGAATCCAGCTCCTGAGCGAGAAGCGAAGCGGCAAAGCGGTCTTCCTCCTCGTTGCTTGCAACCTCGATACTGACGCGCGCCCCCACACGGAATACTCCTTGACCCACTTCAAGCTGGTTCGGGTACGGGGTGAGCGGGAGGCTGGACGAGAAAAGCGTCGAACTAAAAAACACCAGAGCAAACAATAGGCTAGAGAATTGTTTATTCACAGTGAAACCTTCCTAATGGAGTCGGTTGGCCGGATCCTCGGCCGGCATTCCCGTCATGGAACCCCGGGAAGCTGTGAGTTTACACCCTATCGCCACGTTTTGGCGCGTTCTCCGTTAGCTCGGGTGCGCGATGTAGACGTGACCGCCAGACGCATAAACGACTTGGCCCCCAGGAGTTTGTCGGAGATAGATTTCGCTGCAGGTAGAATCAACAATTCAGTGACTTGCGTCCGTCTGTAACCTGTTGATTCTTCCTCCGAAACACCATATTTCGGACAGACTTCTTGAGGGGCGACCCAATCCGTTGGTCCTTGTGTGCAGAAGCCCTCAGCGGCGTTGGGCAGTTCGAGATGCGGGCTGAAAAGGGACAAAACATCCTCGGCAAACGTCTTTTACGGGAATTTAACGGGGCAAAAGCAACCCTCCATCCCCCAGGAACGTATTAGCTTAAGCAGGCAATTTCAGACGGAAGACATTCTAATTCCGTTGGTTGCTGTGCGATTGTCATGGGTGGTATTCACACAAGGCTGTAAGCTGCCGCTGCGTGATCTTACCGACTCGCAATTCTGACAGGATAGGGGGAGGCTCAGCCCCGCTCGACCGCCTGTTTCAGTGGAGGTTGATAATGAGCAAGGGAACTTGTCAGCGACTTATGGACGTAGGTGCAAGGAGGGTCCTTACCTCTCTTTGTAAGGGCTTCCTCGTACTCAGTCTTGTTGCGGTAGGACGTGGCCAGGCACCGAGTCCCACCTACAAGGCCATGGGAGCAGTGGTGAGTATCGAGCCGACCGGCTTCACCATCCAGACCGATTCCGGAACGCGCCTCGCGGTGTTGCTTTCCAATCAGGCCATCCTTCTCCGTGTCGCTCCCAATCAAAAAGATCTGAAGAATGCCACGAAGATCAATGCCGGGGACATCAGCGTAGGCGACCGCATTCTGGTGCGAGGGCACATTTCGGATGACCAGAAGACCCTCCTCGCCACCGCCGCGATGGTCATGAGCAAAGAGGACATTGCCCGGAAGCAGCAGGCAGAGCGCGCTGACTGGCAGAGGCGCGGGGTGGGGGGACTCGTGAGTTCCGTCGATCCCGCCACCAGCACAATCACGATTTCGACGCCGGCCCTCGGCACCGTCAAGAAAGTAGCGATTCACATTTCCAAGGATACGATCCTGCGCCGGTACGCAGCGGACTCGGTGAGGTTCGACGATGCAAAACCCGCGACGCTCGACCAGATCAATCCCGGAGATCAACTTCGCGCGCGTGGCACGCGTAGCGAGGACGGCAGCGAGTTTGCCGCGGAGGAGATTGTTTCGGGATCGTTTCGAAACATAGCCGGCACGGTCGCTTCGATTGACGTTAGCCAGAACACAATCAGCGTTATGGATTTGAAGACGAAGAAGCCCATGCTTGTGAAGTTTACGGTGGACTCCCAACTGCGCAAGCTGCCCCCCATGATGGCCCAAGGGATCGCCATGCGATTGAAAGGGGGGTCGGCAGGCGGGCCACCGGCCGGCGCCGGCGCAGGTGGTGGTCCCTCACCCGCCGCACCGCCGGCAGGCGTCCCTCCTTCGGGCGGCGGTCCAGGAGGTCCGCGGCCCGGCGGAGCGCCTGATCTCCAGCAAATCCTGAACCGGATGCCGCCGGCAACGCTTGCCGATTTGCAGAAGGGTGACGCAGTGATGATTGTGGCGACGCAAGGTACGGCTTCCGGCGGAGTCACAGCCATCACGCTACTGAGCGGTGTGGAAGCCATTCTGGCGTCCTCAGCAAGCACCAGCCAAGCGATGTTCATGTCGCCCTGGAATCTCGGCGGCGGCGCCCCAAGCGGAGAAGAGACGACGCAATAATTCAGCGCCCGGTTGTAAAGCGTGGGCGCTTTCGCAGGAGACTCAATGAAATTTCGGCTATTTGGGAAGTACGCTTCTATCTTTCTGGCGCTAATTCTGGCAAGCCCCTTGTTCGCGCAAACCCCTTCCGGGACGCTGCGCTGCCAAGTGAATGACCCTTCAGGTGGGGCGATGACGCAAGCGACCGTCCTGGTGACCTCAGCGACAGGACAAACCCAAGCCGTACAAGGGAACCAGGACGGGGTATACGAATTCAAAGGACTGGCACCCGGGAAGTACACGGTGAAGGCCATTGCAAAAGGTTTCGCCTTGTATGAGCAGCAGGAGGTTGAGATCACCGCGGGCCAAGTCCAAAAGCTCAGCATCTCGCTTCAGATCGAGGAGGAAGTGCAAAAGATCACCGTCTCAGGTGAGGCGCCAACCGTTAGCGTCAATCCCGAGAACAACGCCAGTTCGCTCGTCATCTCGGGAAAGGAGCTCGAATCGCTCTCCGATGACCCCGATGAATTACAGTCCGAGCTTCAGGCGCTGGCAGGGCCGTCAGCGGGGCCAAATGGAGGTCAGATTTACATTGACGGGTTTACCGGCGGCCAACTCCCGCCCAAGTCCTCGATTCTCCAGATCCGGGTCAATCAGAATCCCTTCTCGGCGGAGTACGACAGGCTTGGCTATGGCCGCATCGAAATCACTACCAAACCGGGCATGGACAAATACCACGGCCAAGTCTCCGTGAATGGGAATTCCTCTGCCTTCAACACGCGGAACCCTTTCGCAGCCCAAGAACCAGGCTATCATTCGGAGTTCTACAATGGAAACATTGGCGGTCCCCTCGGCAAGAAGGCATCTTTTTTCTTCAATGTATTTCGCCGGAACATTAACGACGTGAACGTCGTGAGCGCCTTCGTTCTCAGTCCCGATTTGACTCAGCAGGTTCCATTCAGCCAAGCCGTGCTCCATCCCCAAATGCGGATGAACCTCAGTCCCCGGCTCGACTATCAGCTCAGCTCGAAGAATGTCTTGACGGTGCGCTACCAGCTCTGGCAGAACAATGATACCAACAGCGGAATCGGGCAGTTTTCTCTCCCTTCGCAGGCCTACAACACCAACGGCACGGAACACACCATCCAGGTGAGCGATACGCAGGTATTCAGCGAGAGGATCGTGAACCAGAGCCGCTTCCAATACCTTCACGACAGTAGCAACCAGACGCCGCAGTACTCGCCCTTCACGGCCGGCGGCACTCCTGCTGGCTGCCTTCTGCTAGTGCCGCCATGCCAGGTCTCGGTGCTGGGGGCATTCACGGGCGGAGGCAATAGCACGGGAAAGGTCATAGACACCGAGGATCACTACGAGCTGCAGAACTACACCTCGATTTCTCTGGGCAAGAACTTCATAAGGTTCGGAGGGCGCCTACGGGATGTGGACGAGTCGAACAGCTCAACCGGATACTTCAACGGCACGTTTACGTTTCCTTCGCTCAATGCGTATCAAATTACTGAGCAAAACCTCCAAAAGGGCTTGCCGGCTCTGGCTAATGGGGGCGGACCGAGCCAGTTCTTGATCGTAGCCGGGAACCCCCACGCGAGTGTCAATCTCATTGACCTGGGACTTTACGGAGAGGATGACTGGCGGGCCCGTCCCAATATGACGCTGAGCCTGGGTCTGCGCTTCGAGACGCAGAACGATATTCACGACCACGCCGACATCGCTCCGCGGCTGGGTTTCGCTTGGGGCCTCGGGCACGGAAAGTCGCCCAAAACCGTCTTGCGGGCCGGCTTTGGCATTTTCTATGACCGCTTCATGCAGACCCAGGTGCTCCAGGCGGAGCGGCTGAATGGCATCAACCAGCAGCAGTTCGTGGTTACATCGCTGGCCATCTTGGGCCTCTTCCCCAACCTTCCGCCCCTGAGCACGCTGACGGGAAGTCAGCCCTCCTCGACCCCATCGAGCATTTACCAGATTGATCCGAACTTACGAGCGCCGTATACAATGCAGACGGGCGCCGGCCTGGAGCGGCAATTATCAAAGAATGCCACTGTGTCCGTCACCTATCTCAACTCGCACGGAGTTCATCAGTTTCGCACCCGTGACATCAATGCACCCCTTCCGGGGACATACGTTTACTGTTCCCCAGGCGATTCCTCCTGTACACCGTCCGCCGGCGTGCGGCCGTATGGGAACATCGGAAACATCTACCAGTACGAGTCCGCCGGTCTATTTAATCAGAACCAGTTAATCACGAACTTCAACCTGCGTATGGGAACAAAGCTTAATTTATTTGGCGTTTACACCCTCGGCTACGTTCACAGCAACACCGGCGGCGTCTCGAGTTCTCCGATGAACCCGTACGATATCGAGGAGGACTACGGGCGGGCGGCGTTCGATGTCCGTCACCGCGTCTTCGTGGGCGGCACCTGGACCCTGCCGCGCGGGTTCGCCATCAGCCCCTTCGTGGTCGCGAACTCTAGCGCACCCTTTAATATCACCTTGGGTCAGGACGTGTATGGGACTGGTAACTTGAATAATGCTCGGCCTGCTTTTGCCGCCCCCGGCGCATCGGGGTCCAGTATTGTGGTGACTCGATGGGGTACTTTCGATACCTCTACCTCGCCCGCTCCCGGCGAGACCATCATTCCACCAAACTACGGTACCGGCCCCAGCCAATTCACGGTGAACCTACGAGTCGGCAAGACGTTTGGCTTCGGAAAAAAGCCGGAGGGTCGTGGCTCCTCCGCCGGACAAGGTGGCGGACCCGGTGGCGGGCCAGGGGGCGGGCCAGGGGGACGTGGTGGGGGCTTCGGTCCCGGCCTCGGAGGCCGCGGGCTAGGTGGGGGAGGAGGTGGTGGGGGTTTCTTCGGCCCGGGAAACGCAGTGAACGCGCGCTATAGCCTCACCTTCAGCGTCAACGCGCGAAATGTCTTCAACAGCGTGAACCTGGGGATGCCGATTGGAGCTCTCACTTCACCGGGCTTTGGACGATCGAATTCGCTCGTGGGAGGGTTTTTCTCGTCATCCGCAGCCAACCGCCGCATCGACTTTCAGGTGATGTTCAACTTTTAGCAGGTTTCTGAAAAACCCGAACTCGATGGCCGTTTGTTGGCGGCGGCTCTAGAGTCTGGATGGCGACCTCGAAATTCGCTACTCTCCTCTTGATTGTTGTCGGCTACGCGAGACGCCCGCCCTGGCTATGGCCACGTGGCGGGCAGGGTGATTCCTGACTATTGGGAAATTTCAGAGAATGATGACGTCTTGTTTCTTATGGCGCCGACACCCTAAGCACTGACCGCTTCGCCGGGAGCATCAGTGCAGGTTTACGCTACTCGCTCGCTGCCGCCGTTTCGTTTCCGAGAACCTTGCAGTAACAACCCCCTGCGCTCTCTCCGTAATGGCACTCGCTCAAGTCCATCGGGCTGGCGGATACGTCCTTACAGTTGTCATTGCACAGTAAGGTTGACCGTAGTTATATGGGCGACAGTCGTAGTAGTCCCGTTGGTAACCGCAGTTGACCCGGTAAACGCTCCCTGGATAGTTATATGGTAGTTACCTGTCGGAGTTCCGTTGACCGTAGAGGGCTGGATGACATTGGTGTAAATAGAAGTGTCACAACTCATCCAGAACGCAGTGGCAAGAACAAGCGTGGCCAGAGCCACCTGGGCGTAAATGAGTCCTTGGCGCCTCCCCGTCCCACGGCGCCCCATTTTGCGACCGACCAGCAAAGCGCTAAGCGCCATCAGATTGAATGTCCCCCACAATACAAGCATGAGCATTGGTCCTGGGGGTATGCTTGGGCGGGCGCGCGGGAGCAACCCCGAAGTTGAGGTTGATTGCTGCGTCGTACTTACCATCAGTTGGGATGTGACAGCTCCACCATTGGGCGTCACTGCCGCGGGAGAGAAGATACATGACACTCCCTGCGGCAAGAGGCCGCTGGGACAACTCAGAACCACTGGTTGGTTAAAGCCATTGGTGGGCGACACAGTGACCGTATAGATTGTCGTCCCCCCGGAGCTTACGGTGTTAATGGCTGGACTGGCAGAAAGGGAAAAGTCCTCAAGAAATATCGTCAAAGACAGCGTGGCCGTCGCGGTGCTGGTGGTGGTGTCAGTTCCACTGACGGTGAAGGTGTAGGGGCTCGAAGTTGAAGCCGATAGTCCCGAGAGGGTCAAGATGCTGCTCGTAGGTATGGTGGGCTGACCCAAGGCGATCGTCGTTGGGTTGAAAGAGCAGGTGGCCCCGGACGGGCAGGAAAGGGCGATGGTGTCCGTGAAGGAGCTGGGGGCCGAAAGGGTTATCGTAAAGGTGGTCGTGGTCATCCCGATGAGGAGGGTCTGCGTAAGCGTAGGAGAACCCAGGTTATAGACAGGGTTTCCAACCCCTGTCAAAGGAACGCTCGATGCACCGCTGGCTACGTTGTCCGTTACGGTGAGAGTTCCAGTGCGGGTGCCCGTGGCCGTGGGGGTGAAAGTAACATTGAAAGTGCAATATGCGTTCACGGCGAGTGTAAAGGGGGTCGAGGGGCAGTTGTTGGTTTCCGCGAAGTCGCCAGTCGTCGCAATGGCGGTAATTGTCAGGGGGACATTACTGGTACCGTTATTCTTCATGGTCACAAGCTGCGCGGTGCTGGTTGTGTTTAGAACTGTAGTGGGGAACACCAGACTGGAGGGCGTAAACTGCACGGTGGTCACAGCATTGATGCCGGTGCCGGTGAGAGCGATCAAATGCGGACTTCCCGTTGCATTGTCGTTGATGGCTAGCTGCTCGGTTTCAGGCGCCAGCACCGTGGGAGTGAACGTGACGTTGATGGTGCAACGTCCTCCGCCGGCCGGGACGGTTCCCACGCAATTGTCAGTCTCAGCAAAATCGCCACTCGTGGTAATGCTTGTCACCTGAAGCGGCACCGTGCCGGCGTTCATGACAGTCACCGTGGCAGGGACATCGAGGGAGGTCAAATTACTGGTCGTGTTAAGGTTTACATTTCCAAAGGCCAGTTTTTGCGGGGTCAGGGCAACACTCGCAGCATCGCTGTGCTCAACCATTGAGACGAAGGCTTGCCCAAGCCCCGTGGTGTTCCCCGGCCCGCCTTGATAAGCGAGCGCGACAGCAGGAAAATCGGAAGAGGTCGTCGTCCCCACCACGTAGGCGTTGGTGTTGCTGTCCAGAGCAATACCATTACCCCAGTTTGCGGCGCTTCCCCCCAGGTATGTGGAGTACACCAGCGCCGATCCTTGGGGATTTACTTCGGTTATGAAGGCGTCTGGACAGGGCTTCTGCCCGCAGGTGCCGCTGGTATAGCTTGCCTGCACGGCATTGGCTGTGGGGAAGTTATTCGATTGGGTGTATCCGGTAACGTAGGCATCCCCCGAACTGTCGACCGCTATTCCCGCCGGCGAATCCGTCAAGGCTCCGCCCACCAGAGTGGAATAAATCAAGGCAGTGCCTGGAAAGTTGAGCTTGGCGACGAACACATCGGAATATCCTGGGGACTGAGAAGTGTTGAGGGTCTGAAAGGCGCCAGGAGTAGTGGGAAAGGTCTCGGTGGGATTGCACATGGTTGTTGTGGTCGAGGCGGGAGTACACGTTGTCCGCGTGCTACCGGCGACGTAAATGTAGAGTTGGCTGTCTACCGCGATCGCCCAGCCTCTGTCGTCCCCGCTTCCGCCCAGGTAGGTCGAGAACACAAAGGTGGACCCATCGCTACTCAACTTGGTGATAAACGCATCGACGCTGCCCGCATTGGTGCCCTGGTAGGCATTGTAAGTTGGAAAGTTTGTGGAATAAGTGTAACCGACCACATAGGCGAAGCCGCCGAGATCCACTGCGATCCCCTGGCCCACGTCCGCGCTACCCCCCCCCAGGTAAGTGGAATAGACCAGGGCCGTCGCTTGAGTATTGACTTTGGCCACAAAGGCATCCCCATTGCCAGCGTTACCGGACTGAATCGGATTGACGGTGGGAAAATCGGTGGATTGCGTGGAGCCTGTCACATAGGCATTGCCAAATTGGTCCAAAGCAATGCCCAGCCCGTAATCAACATCGCTTCCGCCGAGGAACGACGAATACAGCAAGTTAGAGCCACTGGGATCCAATTTGGCCACAAAAGCGTCTGTGTTGCCGCCCAATGTGGGCTGAAAGACGTTGCTGGAACTAATTGGGAAATCCGCGGAGGAAGTACTGCCTACGATATAGGCATCCCCTGAAGAGTCCACGGCAATCCCGTTGCCTACGTCAAAGCTATTCCCACCCAAATAGGTGGAGTAAATCACTGCCTCGCCGTCATATCTCACCATGGTCACAAATGCGTCCGTGTCGCCCGCGTAAGACTTTTGATAAGGATTGTCTGTCGGGAAATTGGCTGAGGCGGTGCTGCCGGTAACATAGGCATCATTCAGGGTATCCAAGGCAACAGCATTTCCTGTGTCACCTCCATTGCCACCCAGGTAGGTTGAGTAAAACAGAACCGGATCAATAACGAGCGGCTCACGCGGGTCATAATCGGGGACAACAAAGCTAACCCTGTTGTGCCCTTTGAGAACATAGGATGCGGAAAGGAAATGCTTGCTTCCGGGGTCAGGTTTGTAACACTGGTAGGCGACCGGCCGGCGAAAAGTTATCTTGCCACCTGTCGAGCTGAAGACCAAATCACCCTGCTCATCAACTGTGGCGTCGCTGCCCTCGAAACTCAGCCTCAAGGATTCAGGCCTGACGCCCGGCGACAGGACGAAATCGTATTCCAGTTGCCTTTGATTCCCGTAGTAAACAAGATTTACGCCGGGGCGAACATTCTCAAACTGCACCTTCTCATAAGTCGGAATATGGGTGTGCCAGCGGCTGGGGTCATTGCCAATAAAATAGTTACTGATGCCGGCGAGGCGGTGGAGACCGGTTGCGGGGGCAGAGAGATTCGCTCTCTCGATCTTCATTTTCAGCACGCGATAAGGTGGTCTTGGCAGCTCTCCCGCCTTTTCGGGGAGCCGAGTGTTTTGGCCCGGCGGTTGCAACGCCAGCAGCGCTTCGCTCGGTTTCAGGAGAATAGCGTAGCCCTGGCCTCGCGCCAGAAACCGGACGGTGCGGTCCGCCTGCCCCTGGTTCATCTCAAAACTCATCGGCAACGCGCGGTATGATTTCAAAACGCGTGCTTTAGACATAGAGAAGTCTCGCGTAGGGGAAGGCATCCCGGCTGGTTTGTGGCCTACAGGATTCAAAACACTGAGGAGAATGGAAAGCAATAAGGAAAAGATACTCAACATGTCCACCTTCCTAATTCAGGCGGCGGAGCAAAGGAGAATATTCCTGATCTCCGCGTCCCTGTTTTTCCTGAGAGGTCATTTGACCCGTGGGCTTCTTTCTCATAAGTCACGGCCCATTCCTCTCCGGCTTCGCTTTGATGTCGGCCGGGGCAAAAAGCCTGCCTTACATATCGTCAAACTCAGAAGTTGAATCTTATACCAAACTGGATCGCGCGCGCGTCATTCGGGTTATCGCGAGTCGAGCTGATCTGGCCGAAGTTCGTTGTGTTCAGGAAGTTCAGGTTCGACGGTGGCGCGAAGTACGGGTGGTTCATCGCATTGTAGACTTCAGCCCGGATGTCCACCCGAACTTTCTCCGTAATCTGGAAGCTCCTTCGGAGGGCCGCGTCGAGCCTGCGAAGGTCCGGCCCGTAAACTTGGGTGGGAGCACCTCCCAGAGGCCCTAGGTTGCTCTGCCCTGTCGATGTGGTTACCGCGGGATTATAGAAAGCCGCAGGATTCCAGAACTGATTGACATTGTGCGGTCCGGCGTTGGGATTTGCCCCCTGTCCAAGCATAGCATCGCAGCCGGCGCCGGAAGCGGTCGTAATGGTACAGGGAATGGTCATCGGCTGACCACTCTCAACTGTCAGGACCCAGTTAATAGTCCAGCCGCCGAGGACTTTCCCCCTGATGTCGCCTTTGTTCGCTAGGAATTGTCTTCCCGGCCCAAGAGGTAGCTCATACCCACCGCTGAAGTGTAAGGCGTTCCGAACATTGAAATCCGCCTGTTGATAATCACCCGTGAGACCGAAAGACTGAATATAAGGTGCGCGGTAAGTTTGCGGGCTTGCGACGTTGAAAAAGTCCAGAGCATCCGTCCGGTTCTCCGCATACGTATAATTGGCGAGGAAACTTAGTCCGTGCCCAAGGTTTCGCACATATTGCAATTGACCGGAAATGTATCTGTTGTTCCCTGTCGTCGCCAGGTAGCTTGAACCGTAGGCAAAGGTCGAGAAAGGCTGATAGGCTTGGCGGTCTTGGAAGGTGGGGAGCATTTCGCCGACTTCATTCAATCCTGGGTTGATCAGAAGATGAGTGCCCCGCGACCCGACCAAAGAGAGCTCAATAAGGTCATTGGTCCTCCGTTGATATTGTATAGTGAGGTCAACGCTCTGCGTGTACGGATTCTTAAAATTGCTTTGGATACCTCGCAATTCCAGTTCGCTCGCCGTAGCCTTTGGAGATATGAGCGCTACTGGTGCAAGGCCCTGTTCCACAGTCGCGTGGGCTCCCGTGCTGGGATAGGTGATGGGCGTACCATCATCGGGACCGGTGTACCTGTAATTGATTTCGAAGGGATAGCTGCGGCCAAGGTTCGCCTGGACTCCCTCGTTCTCCAGCCCACCATAGAACATCCCATACCCAAGGCGAACCACAGCCTTAGGCGTGAGTTGATAAGCAAACCCGATGCGGGGAGCAACATTAAACCTCTGGGTCTGAACGAGGCTTCCTCGGGGTGCATAGGAGAGAGTAATTCCGTCGTTCGTGAGCGTATCGGTAAAGCTGGTGGAGAGTGTATTGATATAAGATACGGCGCAGGTCGTTGGGTACGCAGGGCCGCAAGGGAGGGTATCGAATCCGCGGCCGGAAGGAATCACATACGTACCACTCCCTGTGGCCCCCGGGACAAAGTTAGCCTCGGCGCTATACCTTTCCTTCCAAGGCTGGAAGTACTCCCACCTCGCGCCCAGAGTGATGGTCAACTTTGGGTGCTTCTTCCACTCGTCTTGCAAGTAGGCTGCGACGTAATTGCGCCGGTTGTCGATGTTGACGATGTTGGAGGCAAAAACCTGGTTTGGCCCGCCCACGTTACTCCGCCCGATGGAAGGAATCGACGACGCCTTAGGGATCGTAACAAACTGGGCGGCGCCCGTGCTGGCATCGAGGACGTTCGGGATGGAGGTGAAATTCCCTGAGAAATCGAACTCCCCGCGCGAATAAGGAGGCTGAATGGTCACAGACCTGATCTCCAGGCCCTCAACCCCGCCCTTTATGGTGTGACTAGGCCCCCTGATCTTGGAGAAGCTGTCGCTCACCTGAATGGTCGTGTTGTTGTCATTCGCGTACAGGTAAGGACTGCTTCCCAGTTGAGAGTAAATCCCAACGTTGATGGTAGGCAGGCCGCCGTTGCCTGTTACTTGTGGAATTCCCGTAATCCCATACTGTCCAGGGATATCGGTGAGGTCATTGACGTAGGCTTGCACCCTCTCCGCATGCATCCAATCGGCCGCCAACCGGAACTCATTGATCAGCGTCGTGGAGATGACGTGGGTTTCGCTCAAGACGCCATTCAGTGCCGTAGCGGTCTGCGTGTATCCTCCGCCATCCGCCACGCCCGGGAAAGGACCAGACTGCAAATGGGGATTGTTTAAGTAGCTAAGACGAGCGAAGACCTGGTTGCGATCACTCATGTGGTGATCGATGCGAGCATCAAACTGGTTGGCGTCGCCTCGGCTGTACGCGTTCCTCGCGTAATTGTTGTAGATACCCGTGATGGTGGGGACTGGATAAAGTTTAAGCAGCCCCGCCGCCACCGGGTCAACTCGTTTGGCAGGGATCAGGTTGCCCGGAAAAGGATCGCGGACGTAGCCCGTGGCGCTGGCGCTGTAACCTGTAATCGGATCAGGCTGGCCGGTGGTCAACAAGCGTGTGGTTGCCGGGTCAAGAATCGTGCCACAGTTCCAGGTGCGCCCTAGCAGGTCGGGTCCAGAGGTGCATTTCGGCTGCCCGCTGATCAAGTCTGAGAAATCCGTATATCCGCTGGTTAGCTCCGCGACTGTGGGAACTGTCGCAACGGTGGGAATCCCCTGGCGAAACTTCGTTCCCTGGTAGTCCGCAAAGAAGAATGTCTTGTTCTTGCCATTGTAGAAATTCGGGATGTTCAGGGGACCACCGAGAGTTGCGCCAAATTGGTTCTTGCGCAATTCCGCCCTTTTCAGAGCCATGGCGTTGTCGAAGAAATCGGCGGCATTAATGGCGTCATTACTGAAGTAGTCCCAGGCGCTTCCATGAAGCTCGTTCGTGCCTGATTTTGTCGTCGCGTTTACAACCACCCCGCCCCCTCCTCCGATGGCCGCGCTATACGTGGGGCTTTGAACCCTGAATTCTTCAATCGCGTCCATGGCAGGAAGGACCTCGTACGCTGTGCCTGGAACGAAGTCCGGGAAGCGGTCGTTGTTGTCGGCTCCGTCGAGGAGATAATTGTTTTGGTAAGGCTGAACCCCGTTGGCCGCGAAACTCCCCGTCGTCGCCAAGCCGGTGGACGTTTCTACGCTGGGCCCTGTGCCGGAAACCACCTGCGACAAAAAGGTGAAGTTGCGGCTGTATACTGGGAGAGTCCGGAGCGCCTCAGCACTCAGTACCTTGTCCGATGGCACGTAAGTGTAAGACGCCGTCGATCCTGAGGAAACGCTGGCTCCCGAGGCAGCTTGGGAGGCAACTAGATTGAAGTTGACGACAGCCTGCTGCTGAATCTCTACGACAACGCCGGTCTGAAAAGCGGGAACGAATCCTTGAAGCTCCACCGATACGGAATAAGTGCCGATCTTGACCGGCGTGAAAATGTACGTGCCGTCCCCCCGTGTGTAAGTGGATTTCGTAATGGAAGTCCCTTCATTCTTGAGAAAGACTTTGGCGCCGTGTGCTCCGTCCCCCGCCGGGTTTCTAACTGTCCCAACAACGGTTCCTGAATCAACTTGGGCGGACGCGCATTCGCATCCGAAAACAATGCAAACCAGGAGGGTACTCGTTTGCATCAACCTGATGAACCCTGAGATCGCTCGTGTCAATGATTCCTCCAGTATCCTCTCACGGTACGGTATGCCCCATTGCCAAGGGCATTTTTGGGGCTAAGATAAGCTAGTTATGTTATCGTTTTCTCTTCCGTTGGCCTTTGGCATCGTAGCTCTCTCTGCGTTTGCCCGTTGCTGTCACTCTGTGGTCGGTCGTGCGCAGGAAGCATAGCGGACGGAGCATGGCCACCCCGGCCGCGTCCGGACACCGGCGAAACACCCATGCTCCAAGCCAATCCTTCAGTTTACCGGAGACAGAGCAGAAACGCCAGGGGCTACAGACGCTCAACCTTCCCAGCGCGTCGGAAGGGCGGGGCCTTAACCCCGCTGCAAGCGGCGCCACAAAGAAAATCGGCGAATTGTCTCTTTTTCACTCCTCCGGCGGCGCTCCCGCTGTGCTGGGGACAGGTTCCACCCCGCCCTTCCGACGCGTTGCCGCACGTTTCCCAACAGCCTCTGAATTCTCTGCCCTCCTGCTGCCCAGCGAAAATACCTGCGCCTCCTTACTGCCCGATTGTCTTCCACCCATGATCGACGCCGGATGGACCGCAAATTGTGCGGCCAAGTCGATGGTCGCCCGCTCACGTGGTAGGACTGCCAGGCCTACCTCCGCCTTGAACCCTCCCTTGGCGCTTCCCCCCCCAAAACAACCGCACGATTTTAGCTTAACCCGTGGTCCAGTTATAGGGGTAAATTGCGTAACTGCACGCAAACTACTAATTTCAAAAGCAGTGTAATCCTGTTGGAATGCTACAAGACGACAGTGGTTTTCCCGCTCTCGTTAACTGGATGTAAATATTTCCTTACACCCTTTTCATATATTCCGGCTCACTTTTACGCCTTCCGACGCTAACTCATCTCCTCGGTTCGAAAGCATAGATTATGATACACGAATTTTTTTCGGACTGCTCCTAGACTAGGCGCAGCTTGACCTCTTTCGCACCCTTGCGGCACGAAGAGGCAGCATCTCCTGATTGCCTGGCTTCGGGTTTTGCAGGCGCACTGTGGTTACCAGATAAGGACTCCATTACGCCGAACTACGCATCCGGGGAGGCTGTCCCCCACCCGCGCGAGGAAGGTTTCCCAAGACCACGCCCTCACCCCATTCGCGGCGGCAAAAGGCGGCAACGCCTTGGAAGACCAGCGCACGTAAGGGACTCATCCAAGAAACTTGTAGCCAAGCCCCATTATAGTCTGAATGAATTGCGGATTCCTAGGATCAGTCTCCAGCTTTTGTCGCAGAGTGAAGACGTGGACATCCACGGTTCGCGTAGAAGGCACTCCAACGTACCCCCACACTTCCTTCAGAAGCTCCTTTCGAGGCAACGTTGCTCCCCGATGCTCGATGAAGTATTTGATCAATTGAAACTCCCGCGCCGAGAGAGCCACTGGTGATCCGTGCCGAAAAACCTCGGCGCGGCGGAAATCCACTCGAATGGGGCCGAATTGGTAGATTGCACTTGGCCTCCCGGTTGCACTCAGGGCGCGGCGCAAATGGGCTTCGATTCGGGCAAGCAGTTCCAGCATGTCGAAGGGTTTCGTAACGTAATCGTCTGCCCCGATCTTCAGACCCAGAACTTTATCGATCGTCTGGCTGCGAGCGCTGAGCATCAAAATGGGTACGGTAATGCATTGCTGGCGCAGTTCCCGGCAAACCTCGAGGCCACTTTTCCCAGGCGCCATGACGTCTAAGATGATCAAGTCGAAGTAATCACGCGTCGCTCGCTCGAGGCCCGCTTCCCCATCCGGAGCGACTTCTACGCTGTAACCTTCGCACTGCAAGCGGTCTTGGAGAGTCACCGCAAGCCCCGGCTCGTCTTCGATCAAGAGGATTTTCTTATTCATTGCAAGGCTCGTTCGAGGACCGCCAATTATACCGGTTAGATCAACGTGATTCCAGCCTCGAATGCCCCGCAAGGAGTGGATTCTCGGCCTTATTTCTCGCAATGTAGGCCTGCGCGCGCAGGATCAATTCGTCCTGCGGAATCCAGGGCCGCCAGAGCCCCCGCGAATTTCTCTTTGCGACCGTAGATTTTCGCGAGTCCATTTACTTCGGCACACGGTGGCCTAAATCCGCCTCTAGATCAAACTGCATCGCTGCCCGATTCGGGCCCATCCTGTTCCACGCTCCCGGACCGGGCTTGACTCTAATCAACTGAAAAGGTTGCGGGGCCTGGTTAGAGTTGAACTACCGACCTTCCCGATTTATCGGGACGCTCTAGCCAACTGCTCCATCCAAACAGATGAATCCTGGTGGGCCTGGGTAGAGTTGAACTACCGACCTCACCCTTATCAGGGGTGCGCTCTAGCCACCTGAGCTACAGGCCCGTTGGGCGGTCGCAGTTGCTCGGGCAACCCGCGACTGGCAAGCGGAAGACTTACTAAGTATAGGCGGAGGATCGGCTTCACGCAAGCGGAATCCCTCCATTGCTAGCGTGCTAAAATGGGATGTGGGGCCAGTCCCGCCTTGCGGGACTGGCCTAGGCCGTCCCGTCGCGCCATGGCGGGAGAGAGCCGGCCCTATATTCGAAGGGGGACACTCCCCCTGCTTTTATGGTACTGATGTCATTTGGGGGAAGTCGATTTTTGGTGCGGGCCTGCGCTCCAAATGACACCAGTTACCCCATTTGTGTTTTCATAGCCTTTTCCCTAGCCATATGGTACAAATATTAGCAGGCCACGCGCCGCCTATAGCTTGGCCCACGCGCCGGGCAGAATCTTTCAAATATAGAAGGAACTCACCATGTCGGAAGTTCGCAAAGACGTTCTCCCCAATGGCCTCACAATTCTCACTGAGGCGATGCCCGCCGTCCGCTCCGTCTCCATGGGCATTTGGTTGCGAACCGGGTCGCGGCAAGAAAGCGAGGAGGAGAACGGCATCTCGCATTTCATCGAGCACATGGTCTTCAAGGGGACCAAGAACCGGAGTGCGGAGCAGATTGCCCGTGAGGCAGACTCGATCGGTGGCCATCTGGACGCTTTTACGGCCAAGGAGTGTACGAGCTTCTCCGTCAAGGCTTTGGACGAACACGTGCCGCGGGCCTTCGATATCCTTTCCGACCTGCTCATCAATCCTCTCTTTCAACCTGAAGACATCCTCAAGGAATCGAAGGTTGTCCAGGAAGAGATCAAGATGGTGGAGGACACGCCTGACGACCTCGTGCACGAGATGTTCACGCAGAGTTACTGGCGTGGGCACGCTTTGGGCAGGCCCATTCTGGGCACTCGCCACACGGTGGGCAGCTTCAACCGAGAAAGGCTGTGCGACTATTTCCAGCGCCATTACACGCCCAACAGCACGCTGCTCGCCGCGGCGGGAAACCTCGAGCACGCGCGCTTCGTGGATCTGGTCGCCAAGTACTTTGGCGACCTGCCTTGCGGGCCTGCGGCTGACGACGGTCCCCCGCCTACGCCCCACCCTTGCATCCGCCATCGGCATAAGAAAGAGCTTGAACAGGTTCACCTCTGTGTCGGCGCGCCTTGTTACCCGCAGTCGCACGAGAAGCGCTTTGCCTGTTACATCCTCAACACCGTGCTCGGTGGCGGGATGAGCTCGCGGCTCTTTCAGAACATTCGCGAGAAGCGGGGGCTGGCCTACTCGGTTTTCTCCGGCCTCAGCAGCTTTCGCGATGCCGGTAGCCTGAGTGTTTACGCGGGCACATCGCTGGAGAATGCGCGCCAAGTCCTGGGCCTTATCCTCGATGAGTTCCGGCAGTTGAAGTCCCAGGCCATCAGCGACCAGGAACTCCAGCATGCCAAAGACTATCTGAAGGGTAACCTTCTGCTCAGTTTGGAGACTACAGGGAGCCGCATGTCGAATGTGGCTCGGCAGGAAATGTATTTCGGGCGCTACATCTCGCTCGACGAGACCTCCCAGCGCGTCGACGAGGTTACTTCCCCCGAAGTCCTGGAAGTGGCGCGCGAGTTCTTCCAAACCGAGCGGCTTGCGGTCACTTTCCTCGGGCCGATCAACGACTTCAGGTTCACCCGCGCCGACCTAGCCTGTTAGGGCATGGACGGGGCTGATGGTAGCGGCAAGTTTAGCTCGCCACGTGGCGGCATAAATCCGCCGTTACATCGAACTGACCCATTACCCGAGTCTCTCCGTTGTTGATTGCGAAGGAGGATCCATGCTTATCGTTCACGTGCATGCGAGAGTCAAACCGGAATTCATTGACGCCTTTAAGGAAGCCAGCCTCGAGAATGCGCGCCACAGCGTGCAGGAGCCGGGCATTGCCCGGTTTGACCTGGTGCAGCAGGCCGATGACCCCGCCCGCTTCCTGCTGGTCGAGGTTTATCGCAGCCACGAGGCCACCGCCCATCACAAGGAGACCGCGCATTACGCCACCTGGCGCGATAAAGTGGCCCCCATGATGGCGGAGCCCCGCACGAGCGTAAAATACTCCAATATTTTTCCTGCGGATGAGGGCTGGTGAGGCGGCGATGCGTATCGAATTTGCCACCGCCACACGCATCCTGTTCGGACCCGGCGTGGTGCGCGAGGTTGCTCCGGCCGCAAAAGAGATGGGCGGGCGAGCGCTACTGGCCGTAGGGTGCCCGGCGGAAAGCGCCGCCTTGCTGCTCGAGGCAATGAAAATGGAGGGAATCGGCTGCATGAGTTTGGCCATCCAAGCAGAACCCTCTGTTGCCTTGGTTCGTCAGGGTGTGGAACTTGCCCGCCGGGAACAGTGCGATCTGGTGATTGCTTTCGGCGGAGGGAGCGCCATCGACGCAGGAAAAGCCATTGCGGCGCTGCTGACCAACGACGGCGAGCTGGGCGATTACCTGGAGGTGATTGGCAAGGGCCAGCCTCTCCGTCATCCTTCCGTCCCCTTTATCGCCGTGCCCACGACCGCTGGCACCGGGTCTGAAGTCACGCGCAACGCCGTACTGGCTTCTCCAGAGCACCGGGTCAAGGTCAGCCTGAGGAGCCCGTTAATGCTGCCGCGCCTCGCCGTGGTGGATCCGGAGTTGACGCTGGAGTTGCCGCCTGCGGTCACCGCCAGCACGGGGCTCGACGCACTCACGCAGTTGATTGAGCCCTACGTCTCGATCCGCGCCAATCTCCTGACCGACGGCTTCTGCCTGGAGGGCATGCGCCGTGTCAGCCGCTCGCTGCGCCGGGCTTATCACTCCGGGCACGATATCACTGCACGTGAGGACATGTCGCTGGCGAGCCTGCTGGGTGGACTCGCGCTGGCCAACGCCGGCCTGGGTGTGGTCCACGGCTTCGCCGCGCCGGTGGGCGGAATGTTCGACGCCCCGCACGGAGCCATCTGCGCCGCGCTGCTGCCGCATGGGATGGCCATCAACATTCGTGCCTCCCGCGCTCGCGCCCCAGAAGGTGAGACGCTGCGCCGTTATGAAACCGTGGCGCGTCTGCTCACCGGTGAGCCGGGCGCCGTCGCCGAAGAGGGAATCGAATGGATTCGCCAACTGTGCCAGGAATTGCAGATTCCTCCTCTGAGTTCATACGGAATTCAGGAACGCGACGTGCCCACCCTTGTCGAAAAGGCCTCAAGAGCCAGCAGTACCAAAGGCAATCCCATCACGCTCACCAGGGATGAGCTGCGCCAGCTATTGAATAGCGCCTTGTAGCACCGCGCGCTTAGCGGTCACCCAGAGTAAGTTGCTGACAGCGTTTTCGGTTCGGTATGCCGAGACGGCCAGCCGGTTTCTTGCCAGCCGGTTTCTCAGAATTGATTTTCCCGTGCAGGACCTATAAAATCGTGTGTCAGTCTTTGGCCATTATTTATTTGGACGGCGGGAGGAGGTTCGCAAATTGATCCGGAAAAGCTGGGCTGGTTTTGAAGTATTGGGTGGGGTCTTACTGCTTGTGGCGGGTGTGTTGATTGCCGGCGGGGTGGCAAAGCCCCAAGCGAATGCCTCTGACGATGCCGCCCTGGACGAGAAGATCGCCTCGTACATTCGCCAAAGGTATGGTATCCCTGACACGGTGAAAGTGACGGCGGCTCCTCTTCAGTCGTCGAGTTTCCCGGGGTTTCTGACTTCCACGATTACTACCGATGATGGTAAAGAACCGAGAAAGACTAGCATATTCCTCACCGATGACCGCCACTACCTCATTTTGGGGTTCCTTTTTGCTGTCAGCGCTGATCCGAAAGGCGAAATTGTTCAACACGCGCGTGAACAGTTTAAAGTCCCTGAAGCTACCAGCGTCACCGCAGGGCCTTTCCATAACTCCGATTTTCGCAATTTCTTGGCAACGCCCGTGACCTTCGAAAACGGGAAGCAGAAACAGACTCTGGATTTTTACGTTACCAAGGACAATCGTACCCTGGTGTTGGGAAGCGTCTTCAACTTGGGACTGGATCTCAGGCGGGAAGCGTTGCGAACCATCGTAACCACGAACCAGCCAACCCAGGGTCCTGCGCATGCTCCGGTCACCATTGTGGAATACGCGGACCTCGAGTGCCCTATGTGTGGGAAGCTCCATGAATTCCTTGAAAAAGAGCTCCTTCCAAAATACGGGGACAAGGTTCGAGTCATATTCAAGGAGTTTCCTCTTGTACAAATTCATGATTGGTCGCTGACGGCTGCCATTGCCAACGAATGCGTCTACGAGATTAAGCCGGAAGCCTATGCGCCTTACCGCTCGTTGATTTTCCAGAACCAGTCCGGCACGAACGCCGCCAATGTCCGCGACGCCCTCATGGGTTATGCGGATCAGGTGGGAGTGGACCGCGCCAGGCTGGCAGGGTGCCTGGATTCCAAAGCTTCACTCCCGCGCGTCAATATGGGGATGGGCGAAGGGAAGCGGTTGGAGATCCAGAGTACACCGACCTCCTTCATCAATGGGCGGATGCTGGTGGGATACCCGGGTGCTGAGGCCTATTACAAGGCAGTTGATGCAGCCTTGAAAGAAGCCAAATAGCATGGGGCGGTAGGTGGTAGATCGTAGGTGGTAGGTGGGGGAAAGACCGCCGCAGGGTTGCTACGCTCTGTCTCCCGAATGCTGCCTGCCACTCCTCACTCGCAGTCGGCCTACAGTTCAGGACTCCTGGCGAACTGTCGACTGTCGACTAGCGCGGCGGACCGAGAGGACACAAGGAGGGAATATGGGCAAGAGGAAAGGCATCATTACTTCGAGCCTACTGGCCCTATCACTTCTCAGCTTGGGGAATATCGGCTGGGGGGTCAACCAGGGGATGTGGGGGAACAGTTTGCGCGAACACCGAAATCACCTTGGCGTTGAGAGGCTGTTGGCTTTGCTTGAGAGCGACCGGATCAGGATTTACTTGCGCCTGGCGGACCAGCAGGTTGAGCGCCTGCGCCAGATCGTCGTTGAAACAGAGAAGGCTAACGTGAAAACCAGGGCCGAGATAGAAGTGCGGAGCATCGAACTAAGGGAAGCCCTCCGCGCCGACAAACCCGACCGCGATGAAATTCTGAAACAAGTGCAGGAAATCTCGGACCTTCGCCGGGAGATGATGAAATACAATGTGGAGGCGATCCTCGCGGCCAAGGCTGTCCTTTCCCCAGAACAACAAAGGAGACTATTCTCCCTGCTTGAGAACCGGCATGAGGGCGGAAGGGTGGGAGACGAACCGGGAGGCGTGCCGGCCAAGCCACTGCCGAGGCCCGGCGTGCCGGCCCAGGTCCCACTTCACCCCGGCGAGCCGCCGGTCCAGTAAAGTCCCATTTTCGATTGACCCCCCGTGGCAAGCCGATTGGCAGGGGAGGAAGTTCCCACAGCGCCTTTTCATCCGACAATCGGCAATCAGCAATCGACAATCGGCAATCACCAATCTACAAGAGGCAGGGGTCTGGCCCCGCGAAGCAACAGCGCGCCTTCTTGTTTGAAATTCCGCATTTGCTCCGCGTCACGGAACCAGCGCCCTGTGTAGACATCCGGCGTAAGTGTGAGGTCAGGAATGCGCTGGTGGGCTACATCGTGGAATCCGGCTTGGAGGAAGAGTCCTGCCCACTCATCGGCGGAGAACAAATGGGTCGGCACCTTCAACAACTCACCCCATTGGTGGCAATGCGGATTGTCGCGGTAGTAATTGATGAGAATCCAGGCCGAGCCGCCGGGCGCGAGGACTCGGAAGATTTCGCTGAGGCCCCGCGCGGGGTCAGGCCAATAATAGGCGGACTCGACGGACAGGACCTTTGTAAAGAAGCTGCTGTCCCAGGGAATAGCATCTGCTCCCCCGCGCACGAAGACGACATTCAGCAGTTGGGCGCTCGACGCCTCCGCCCGCCGAAGCATGGCATCGGAGACATCAACGCCCGCCGCCAGGCCGGCGGAAACAAGCGGCGCCATTCTGCGCACCAGCCAGCCCGTTCCGCAGCCCACGTCGAGAACTTTGTCGTGGGGCTTGAATTCGATGAGCGCCTGCATCGGCTCGACGATCGGGAGATGCTGTTGTTCCATCTCGTCGCCGCGGCCCGCTTCAGCCCAGTGGTTGAATTCCTCGCGAAGGTGCTCAGTGTGGGGAATAGGGGACATTGCCAGGATTCGACGGAGTCCAACGATTCGGGTTGCTAAAAGCTGGGACGTCATACTCCAAGAAGGTTGGAGACGAAGTTCTGGGGGATTTCCACTTTCACGATCTGCTTCACCAAGAATGGGCTATTTCCAAATCTCTGATAGCCCGTCGAGATCGCATCCATTTTCGATTGATACATGCCCACAATTGCGTCGCCATGGACAAGCGCGTACATCCCTTCTCCCGTTGCCAGTAGTTGGTTGCGGTGTCGCTCGTAGGTGTTCAGCTCCGCCGCGAGCATATCCGGCATAGAAGCCATTACCTCCTCATAGGTCAAGAATAGCGCATATCCTTCAATTCCCAAAGCGTAGACGCTCTTCCTATCTTCCCGTTATTTATCCACCCTGGCCAGCAGCTCCACGAACTTCTGCTCGCGCTCGCCCCGGTTCAATCCCAATTGCTTCTCCATGACCTGAGTGGTATTCATGGAGCAGAACTTGGGGCCGCACATGGAACAAAAGGCAGCATCTTTGTAGGTTCCGTTCGCCAAGGTTTCGTCGTGCATGGAGCGGGCCATTTCCGGGTCGAGGGAAAGCTCAAACTGCTTGTTCCAGTCGAAGAGGAAGCGGGCATAGGAAATGGCGTCGTCGCGGTCGCGGGCTCCGGGGCGGTGCCGGGCGACATCGGCAGCGTGGGCGGCAATCTTGTAGGCGA
>Ga0208456_1000359_pt1 | contig 31613 bp, 39 predicted proteins | sample June2015DPH_4_10_2_FD_184691 | JGI IMG/M metagenome (GOLD analysis project Ga0208456, IMG submission 184691) | Peatland microbial communities from SPRUCE experiment site at the Marcell Experimental Forest, Minnesota, USA - June2015DPH_4_100... | ecosystem: Environmental > Terrestrial > Soil >... | reverse complement strand
ACGAGATCAAGAGCCTGGACATGTCCCTCCCCGAGGGGGAGGGGGAGAAGACGTTCGACTACCTCGCCGAGAAGCGGGGGGAGATCGAGCAGGAAATCCGGGCCATGAAGGAGAAGGTGGACCTCCTCACCGCATGGGAGAGGTTCAAGGAGAGCCAGAACTGGTCGGACGACCTGAAGTCCGAGCTGGACGGGCTGGACGAGGAGATAGGGAACATCGCCACCGGCAAGGGCACGGACCTGGTGGAGGCTGGCGGGAACCTGGTCCCCGAAACGCCGCCCGCGCCTGCGGGGGCCAAGCCGGACGTGCCGGGAACGCCCCCGGCCGAGGGGGAGGGAGTCCCTCCCGAAACCCCCCCGGAAGGGGCATCGCCAAGCGAACCACCAGCGGGGGCCACGCCCCCGGCCGAAGCGCCCCCGCCCGCCCCGGCAGGGGCACCGCCCGCCCCCCCAGCGGGGGAGCCGGTGCAGGCCAGCAAGGAAAGCAACTACCAAACTCAAGATAAGAAGGGAAATTGTCCGCCCGAAAAGGGGACGAAGCAGAGAGGAAGAGCCATGGCAAACGAAAAGAAGTCTTCGCTGAAGGAAAAGCTCGCCGAGATGAAGGTCAGCCGGGAGGCGATCACGCGGGAGGCCAAGACCCGCGTCGCCTGCGCCTGGACCATCGCCAAGACGATGCTGCCGGGGGCCCCGCCCGAGACGCAGCAGACGTTCGCGGCGTCGCTGCTCCAGAACAAGACCTGCGCGCTCAAGGCGGCCCTGCGCCAGACGGCGATCAACGCCCACTACGCCAAGGTGGCGGAAACGCTCAAGGAGGTCCACAAGGTCGAGATGAACGACCTGCTTGAGAAGCCCGAGGTCCTCTCGAAGGAAAAGAACGCCGTCAAGGCCGAGGTCAGGGGCGAGGCGAAGAACGCCGCCCCCGCCGAGAAGACGGCCGACGACCGCAAGGACGCCGGGCCCCAGACGCCGACCTACAACGATGGTCGCGGATGCGGGGGAGGGACGCACAGCGAGCCGAAGGAGCTCGACGCCTCCAAGGCCGGGGAGCGCCCCGGGGCCGGGGAACGTCCCGGCGACACCGTGGACCTGTCGGAAGGCAAGTCCGCCTCCGGGAAGAAGGCGGCGGCATGTGCCGAGTGCAAGCCTGGCAAGCCGTGCCCGAAGTGCTCCAAGGAAGCCAACGCCAAGAAGGCGGACGACCCCGATGCAGGGCTCCACGGGGAGGATGCCGCCCCGCCAGCAGGTACCGCCCCGCCAACCGAGGCCGCCCCACCGGTCGAAGCGCCGCCGGCCGGCGACGCAGGCCTTCCCGGGCCCGGGCCGGAAGCCCCCGCCGCCGAGATGGTGACGGAGGAGAAGATCAAGGACCTCGGGGAGAAGGCCGACGAGCTGGCGGACGAAATCCACCAGCTTGAGGAAGCCGTCGAGAAGGAAGAAAAAGAAGGCGAGGAGGTCCCCAAGGGCGTCGTCGAGAACGAGGGCGACGAGCTTGAGGCCGGACTGCCCGAAGGCGAGGGCCAGGAGCTCAAGCTGGAGGAAATCTTCAACGACGAGGAGATGGGAGAGAAGGCCGCCGCCCTGGCCAACGAAGGCGATCCCGGGGGGACGGACTTCTTCGCCCCGTCCGCGGCCGCCGAGATGGAGGCCTCGCTGGAGGACGGCGACGGCATGGGCACCATCAGCGACATGTTCAACAGGCAGGGATCGGACGACGACCCATTGGCCGCCCTGATGACGGTCAAGTCCGCCGCCGAAGTGGCGGGGATCAGCGTCGTTCCCAGCTACACTGGGGAGGCGGCAAAGCACTTCGAACAGAACGAGGCCCCCAAGGAGACCCGCAATACCTCCAGCGACCACGAGGACGACCTCTGGGCCGAGGTGATACCGGATGGGAAGCCCGAGGAGCAGGGGGCCAAGCGGACCCCGCAGGACGCGACCAACGAACTGAAGCCCCCGAAGGAGGCTTCCGCCAAGGAGGGGGAGAAGAAGGCCGCCGCACCGGCAGCGCCCCCGACCCTGAAGAGAATCAAGCCGGTCATCGCCTCCGACAAGGAGCCGCCGCGCATCAACGTGGCCGCGGCCCTGTTCGCCGACGATTTCGAAGGATAGCGTACGCTTCGCGAGCGTGCCTTAATTCCCTTCCGGGAGCCGCAAGGGTCCCGGAGGGGATACGCTTTTATGGCGTCGCGAGGACCCGTCCAGCCGCCGTTCCAGGCGTCTTTCCTCGGCAAAATGCCCCCCGCATCCCCTGGCCACAAGGTTTTTCGACTACGGACTCCATATACTGAATGGGTGCCGAGGCTAAAGTCCCGCCGTCCCTCCATGGACTGAGGACTGGCCAAGGCACAATCCAACCATTCCTGAAATTGGAGATGTCCAATGTCCTTGAAATTGGTATATTACGGACAAAACGACAGCGTCAACTGCGTGCCGGACGTAACCTTGACCGGCGACCCGGGGACCGACCAGGCCACGCTCACCGCGGCCGGGTACCTGGGGGGCAAAATCATGACAATCGGAGCACCTGGAGACAGGGGCAACGATGCCTATGGTGAGGCTTCCAACACGGAGTCCGTCATCTATCCGTGCGACAGCGAATCCAAAGCCCCGTTCGCGACGCTGCTCAACGGCCCCGGAGAATTCTCCGGCGCGATCGGCCCCGCAGGGTCGAAGAAGGCCCCCGTCGTCCGTGCCCTGTGGCAGGGCAACGTCAACAACGAAGCCTACGACACGGGCGCAACCTGGACCGGCTCGCTCGGTGCCTTCCTGTTCTGCGGCGGGACGACCAACACGATCATCGGGAAGTACACCCTGGTCGCCCGGCTCAACACCAACACCCTAGTTACGGCCATCGAGGCCGGGAAGCTTCCCGTGGGCATTTGCACCCACATTCCGTCAACCTCCGAGCCCTGGCTCGGCGTAGCCTCTCTGCTGTAGAGGAAAAGGAATCCTCCTTCGGGGGGACCACCTGAAAGGAAAGTTCAAGGAGAATCACCATGGCAAACCTCAGCCGCACACAGCAGCAGACCGCTATGATCGGTCAGTTGCTGAAGACCGCAGGAGGCCGCCAGAAGCTGGCCGCCTCGCTCGGACCGTCTCTCCGCAGGCGGCGTGACTACATGAGCATCGCACGCAAGGCGCTCATGGTCGAAACGCTGCCGGACGGCGCTCTGCCCATCTACGACAAGGAATTCGACACCGCGGCCCAGACCGTGGGCTCCACCCCCGGTGGGTCCTTCGTCGAAGCCTTCGTCGTGGGCGAGGAGGGCGGGGATATCGTCAGGGTCACCAAGCCCAAGAGGGTCACGGTGCCCACTTTCGAAATCGTTTCCAACCCGATGATCCCGATCTCCCAGATCAAGGAGCGTCGGTTCGATTTGGTCGCCCGTGCCCTTAACCTGGCGAAGGCCGAGGTTGGGGCCGCCGAGGACGGCTACGTGTTCGGCTTGTTCGACGCCGTAGCAGCCTCCGCGAACACGGCAGTGGCCGCGGACAACCTAGCGAGGAGTGGAAGCGGCACGTTCGACCCCATCTACAACGGCGACATCGCCATCAACGCCCCCATCGACCTCAACTCGATGGCGGACGGCTTCGGGCAGGTGCAACGGCACGACCTCTCGGTCGCGTTCTGCTTCTTCAACCCGAGGGACTACGTCGACCTGCTCAAATGGACCCAGCAGAATATTGACAGGGAAACCCAGCGCAAACTGCTCAAAACAGGAGTGATGGGCTATCTGTGGGGGGCCACGCTCCTCCAGTCCCGTAAGGTCGGTTACGGCTGCGTGTACATCCTGGCGGACGCCGAGTTCCTGGGCGTCATCCCGGAGCGCATCCCGCTGACCGTCATGTCCGCCGACCGTCCCGACCTGCGCCAGATCGGCTTCTCGATCTTCGAGAACCTCGGCTTCCTGGTCTTCAACCCGTCAGGCGTCCAGCGCCTGACCATCAACGGCAGGTACGAAGCGTTCGTCGCCAACCAGAACGTCGGCGAGAACTAGAACTAGCCGCTTGGCAAGCCTCAATGCGAGGGCCCTCCTTGGGCCCTCGCATTTCTTTGTCTGCATGGGCAGGCATGTCCGCATAGGCCCTTTCGGCCTTTTTTCCCCACTTATCCGGACATTTGGCCCGATAAATGGCCTGATAGGCCGACATGTAACTTTTCGTTACGGTTATCCGGACATTCGCCGGTCCTACCTGAGGTTGCCCTTCCTGCTGAAAAGCAGGTAGTCCGCGTGGTTCCTCCGCAGGGAGTTGTTGGACACCCATCGTCCGCTGATGCGCTTCTGCGCCCGTCCCACTATGAGCCACTCGAACGGCTCCCCGCATACCGAGATGGCCCACAGGGGCATCCATTGCGGCTTGTGGTTGTGGACGAACCCCTGGCACTTCACCAGCAGGAATGCCTTCGTGACGCGCCAGCACTCTTTGGTCCCGGCGATGAAGCGCTCCTTCATCTCCGCGTCGTTCCGTCCCATCGTGCTGAAACGGGCATCCTCGGCGGTCCCCACGTCCGGGTGGAACGGTGGGTCGAAGACCACCGTCGGTATGCTTCCGTCCGCGAACGGCAGGCGCAGGAAGTCGGCCACGAAGTCCTTGGCCCGCAAGGGGTTTATGTCCCCTCCCAGCACCCTGCGGGAGCTGCCCTTCCAGAATGTCCCGTTGCCGTAGGTGACGTCCACGACGGGGGAGGGGGCCCCGACCAGGTCGAGCAGGCCGCCCACGGCGTCCCCGGACGTCCCGACCATGAAGCTGTTCATGCCCCCAAATACCGCAATTTCGGGTATTAGCAGTCGTCGGGCACTATCCCGTCCTTCTATGGGGGGCAAGAGTGAAATCCTACTTCGTCAACACGACCGTCAATTTCGAGAAGTCCAAGTTCTACGTCCGGCCCGGCGACCTGCTGTCGTACGACGCCCAGCACGGGAACTCCCTCGCCGTCTACCGCAACGGGCAGCTCCTCAAGGTGCTCAAGCAGGATCCCCTGGCCGTCGAGGCGTTCGTGAAGAGCGGGTTCATCGTGGAGGTCAGGGCCCCGCAGCCCGAGAAGGCGAAGGACGTCCCCGAACGGACCCTCCATCTCCCTTCCTACGTGGGGGTGGTCCCCCAGCCTCCCGTGGCGGCAAGGGACGAGAAGCCCCCCGCCGACCTTCCCGCCAAGGAGCCCCCCAAGGAAGGCAAGAAGCGGAAGAAGGAAGAGGAGCCGAGGCAGGCCAGGATAGACGATCCCGTCCGTTCCCCCAAGGGGCCGCCCTCCCAGTCCTCCGGACGAGCCGATGAACCGGAACAAAGCCATCTAGCCGACTCCTAATTGAGGGAGTCTATGGCCTTTTCCCGCCCGCCGACAGTCATGTACCACGGCACTTCCGTACGTTCCTGGGAGCGGCATATCCCCGAAGGCACCTTGTTCCTTACCTCCAATTCCGAGGAGGCCCTTTATTTTGCGCTCGAAACCGCAAGGCATGACGAACACGAAGGGCGGAAGCCCGAGCCCATCGTGCTCGAAATCAAGTTTTCCGACCTAAGGGCCGGATCGGTCACACTCGAACCCGACTGGCTGGCCTACAACGAGACCGAGGAATCCCCCGACAATCCGACATGGGAAGACACCCTGAGCAAGTTTGGCACGTTTGCCATAAGCGGGAACGTCGAGGAATTGAAGGAGAAATTCAGGGTCGTAGAAAGGCCGGACTTTCGTAAGATGGGCTCCAGGATATGGGTCACCATACCGGTCCTGGTCCTCCGCCCGCCCTACACCAAGGTGGCGATCAGCCTCCCCGAGCTCATCCGGCAAACCAACGCGTTCTCGGTCAAGCGGCGGGCGGGATGCAATCCCACCCTCAAGAAGTCCCGGCCCAAGGACCTTTATTTGGAGTACAAGGTCGTCTGTCATGAGAACTACAGCGACCCCGCCGGGCACGACGTGCAGGTGCAGTTCGACCTCTCGCAGGTCGAGAAGACCCAGGACGCCAAGCGCCTCGACGTCCGGTGCTCGTGCAGTTGCCCCGCCTTCCTCTACTGGGGGGCGCAGTGGAACCTCCACCAGCGGGACGGGCTCCAGGGGCAGCCGCGCCCCCTCCTCCAGGCCCCGACGCAGAGGCTGGATCTGCGGAACAACTTCGTCATCTGTAAGCACGTCAAGGCGGTGTTCGAGCGCATCCTGCCGGCCGTGCAACACAACATCGTCAACATCGTCAGGGAGCGCGAGGTGCGCCAGCAGAGGGAGCGCATGGAGCAGAAGCCCCCGACCGAGAAGGGCAAGCGCCTGAAGGAGAGGCAGGAGGAGCTCTGGAGGAAGAAGCAGATAGAGAAGATCGTCAGGACCAAGGACGAGGAGAAGCAGAAGGCGATGATCGACGAGCTGGTCGAGAGGGAGGGCAAGCGCCTCCAGGAGGAGGAGGCCCCCCCTGTCCCGCCAGCCCCGGCCCCCGCGCCCCCTCCGGCGACCCCCGCACCCGCGCCTGCGCCCCCGGCAGCCGGGCCGGAGGAGGCAAAGGTCATCAAGAGGGACGAGCCCGCCACGGCAAGGCCTCCCGCCCCCCCTCCGGCACCCGCCGCACCGGCCCAGCCGAGCCTGCGCGACCTGGTCAGGCGGGAGGAAAGGAAGCTGCAGAAGGGCAAGAAGCCAGGATACCGCTACGTCTGCCCCTACGACGGGTTCAGGACGAACCTCCCCTGGAAGTTCAAGGAGCACCAGGAGGCCCACGCCCCCCGAAAGGCGTCCTCCCGGGCCCCGGCAGGGGTCGGGGCACGGGAAAGGCTCAAGAATAGGCGTACGAGCTTGGAGGCGTCGCTGGTAGGCATCGTGGGGGCCTCCTCGTCGGGGAAGGACGCCATGGGCACCCCGCAGGAGGTCGCCGACCTCATGGAGCGCCGCTCGTTCCAGGAAGAGGCCAGGCACGACGACTATGCCATCTATTCCCGGCACGACGGGAAGATTTCCCTCACGGTGAGGTTCGAGGGCGGGAAGGTGAGGGACTCCACCCTGACGCTGATGTCGGGGGAGCGGGGCGAGGACCGCAAGGAGAGCGCCACCACCGAGGAAGGATTCGAGGGGGTCTGGCACGCCGCCCAGGCCTACGGGGACTAAGTAGATGATAACCGTGCAGACCAACGGGCCGTACCCCAACCGCATACAGCTCCTCCTGGGGGACTGGGTGGGCCCGCTCGTCCGCCCCACGAGCCCGCCTGAGGCGTTCGACCCGTCCGTGGACCTGGAGGTGTACGTGGACGGGCTCCCCGTCCCCGTCTCCGCCTGGTTCTTCGACAGGATAAACAACCGGTACCTCCTGTTCACGGACAGGCCGATAAACCTCCGGGGGGTAATCCAGGTCATCCACCACATGCCGGACCCGCCGTTCCAGTATGGCGTGGCGATAGGGTAGGGGGGATATGCTGGCATCCATCGTACAACAGGCATACTACAGGCTCGGAGTTCCCGACACTTCCTCGTCCGGCGTCGTGATGGGGGCGGGCAACTTCACCTTTACGACCTCGGGCTCCGTCGCCTACGTGCCCGGCCAATGGGTGCGGATGAGCCTTGCCGCCGACTCCAGCATCTACATGGACGGCATCGTGACGGCCTACTCCGCGGGAAGCCTTTCGATCAGCGTCCCCAACTATCCCATCGTCGCCGTCGACGTGGGGGCCAAGACCTTCACCATAACGGGCGACTGCGTCGACTATCTCGCCTCCGTCAACGCCTATGCACAGGGCGGCGAGGCCTTCACCATCGACGGCGGCCCGAACCATGGATACCAAGTCGCGAAATCGGCGGCATTTTCGGGCGGCCAGACCATCGTAACAGTAGGCAACACCCCAGGCAGCGGGTTGAGCGGCGGGGTAATCCAGACCTTTAGCGGCAGCGGGATTCAGACCGGATGGAACATCCTCACCCTGACCGCCACGCTGAACCTGCCCTCCGCCCCCACGCCGGGCAACGACCTGCTGCTCATCGTCGAGGGCAGGTATGCGGGCGACGGAAGCGGCGGGTTGCCGCTCTATGGCTACACGACCCTCACCGGCCTCCAGGCGTCGATGCCCCCGTTCAGCAACGTCAAATCCTTCACCACCGACACCCCGACGGGGGCCTGGTTCGGCAGGCGCACCGTGCAGCCGGGGGACGGGGCCGCCTACACGGTCTCGATCCGCAACACGGGGGAGGAGCCCGAGGTCCAGACCACCCACATCCTGATCCTGGAGATAGCGAACGTCGTCGCGGCCTCGGCCCAAGTGCTGTACGAGCTGGGAAGCTACGGCTCGACGGACGCCTCCGGGGCGAGCCAGGGCACCAGCGACGTCCGGATCGTCTGCGCCCTGACGGGCGACGGCGCTACGATTGTCCTCTCCGGGACCGGGTACTCGCCCCTGCGGTACGTCTACGACAGGGCCGTGCCCGGCTCCTTCCTGTGCAGCGTCGGGATCGCCCACGCCACCGATGGGCAGGCCCCCTTCACGATGACCTTCGGGGACGCCCCGGTCCACGGGGGGGAGAACACGCAGACGGGCTATCAGGCGTGGATAGCGGAATACCTCGCCAAGACCCCCACGACCACGACGGTCGGCACCAGCCAAACCCCGTCCCTAGACGGGCACAGCGTCACCCTCACCGTGACGGTCGCCGGTAGCGGCGGCCCCCCCACCGGGACGGTGACGCTGACCGACAGCCTCGGCAGCATCGCGCCGCAGACCCTCAGCCTCGTGGGCGGGGTCGCAACCTACAGCACGAGCGCCCTGTCCATCGGCATCCATACCATGGGCGCGGCCTACAACGGCGACGGCGCGTTCGCCACAAGCTCGGGAAACGTGGTGCAGGAAGTGGACAGCCTGTACCCCACGTTCCTTGCCATAAGCAGCGACTACAACCCCCAGTTCTTCGGGGACGAGGTCACCCTCACCTTTGCCGTCACGTCGTCGTCCGGCGTGCCGGCCGGCACCGTGGACGTTTCCGACAGCATAATGGGGGACCTCGGGCCGTTCCCCCTGATCGACGGCGTCGTCGCGCTCGTCATGGACATGGCGCACCCCTGGGCGGTGGACAGCCACCTCTTCGCCGCCGTCTATGGCGGGGACGGCACCCATGCCGGAAGCAGTTCCGGCCTCGTGCAGCTCATCCTTACGGCGAGCGGGCTCTTCCCGCTGGACCTGCCGGGCTTTGCGGTCATGGCGTCCTACGACGAGGAGGGCGACGTAAACCTCCCTCCATGGGCGAGCTTCTCCGCCGTCCCCTCCATGGCCAGCCCGCTCCAGCCGGTGTACGTCCTCTGGACCAGCGTCAACGTGGCCAAGGTCCGCATATCCGGCACGAACGGCATCGACACCCTGGATACGGGCAACCTTTTCACCACGGGGTCCGGGACCTACGAGGTGGCGTCCGGCTTCCACGACACGATAACCCTGAATTGCGCCGCCTACGACTCGTCGGGGAACGCCGTGGCCACGCAAAGCCTGCAAGTGACGGTGGCATAGGGTGGAAACCAGTCTACGGCATCCCTTTATAGGGCAAGACTGCCCGTGCTGCGCAGGCCCGCGAGGCCCCGGCAGCCGAAACAGGAGAGCAAAATGTCCAAGAAGATAGCAAAGGTCGACGCGGAGGCGATGAACTCCCTCTACGGGTCGGAGCTGGCCAAGGTCGGGGTCAAGCTGGCGACCGACAAGGAAGGCCCCAAGGATCCCCAGGCGTTCGAGGATCACAGCGACTACCTGTCGACCATGGAGGCCGTCCTGAGCGAGTCCAAGAACGTCGGGGGCTCCCACGACCCCAACGACAAAGTCAAGGACTAGCTGGCGAGGGCCCACATGGTTTCCCGCAAGACGGCGGAATCCCGCCTCATCGTCCCCGGGCGCATCGTCGGATCGACCGACGGCCGGGTGTTCCTCGTCCTGTCCAGCGTCGCCACGAAGGACGGGCTGAGCTTCAAGCTCGCGGATTTGGACGGCGGGCCGGTCGACGCCACGGGGTTCGATCCCGTGCCGCCCCAGTTCGTCCGCTTGGCGTCCATGCTCCGCCTCGGGTTCGACAGGAACATAGACGAATATGTGAAGACATACATACGCGAGGCGGGCCTGCCCGTCGACGACAAGATGAACTGGGCGAGCTTCATCTATACGACCCTGAGGTCGAAGGCGGGGACGTTCAACGAGGACATCATAGACGACGCCATCCGGGAGATCGTCATCAGGGTGCTGGGGAGCCGGAAGTTCCTCAGTCCGTCCAAGTTCAAGCACGTCCTGGAAAATTTCGCCGCCTCCCCAGAGCATCCCGGCTTCGACAAGCTCCCGCTCGTCAAGCAGGTCACCCAGGTCCTCAAGAGCCACTTCAACAGCAGGGGCAGCGAGATGAGGCGGGTCGTCAGGTACCTGGAGGACAGGGGGAAGCCCTCCGATGAGCTCTCCCAGAGCAATTTCCTGACCGTCACTCCGGAAGACGGCCCATCTCCCATCGAGACTTCCGAGCATGCCACCGGCACCCGGGACTTCGAGCAGGCCGAGGAGGCCGTGGAGATGGGGGACTACACCGGACGCTCCAAGAACGTGACCATCGGAAGGTTCGCCAACGGGTTCAGGGAATGGCTCCTCAAGAGGGAACGCCTCCCGGTCGTAAGGCAGACCATGCGCCTCCTCAGCATCCTGCACGAGGGGACCCAGGCGCACGGGATGGTTCCCAAGCTGGACGACATCGAAAGGAGATGGACGTACCTCCAGAACAGGGACGACAGCAGCAAGAACCGCCTTGCCGTCGACAAGCCGAGGCTGGTCACGGAACGGGGCCAAGTGCTGGACGACGCCCAGAAGGCGCTGGTGAAGCGCTACAGGGACGAGGCCACCCGCAATGGCCTCAACGCCAAGGAACTGGGCATAATCAACGGGCTTGGCAGGGTCATTGAGCTTCCTTCCATGAAGGAGCTTCTGTTCGGCCTGCCCATCGTAATGGAGACGTACGTCAGGACGCATTTTCACGGGCAGGAGAGCGTCCTTCCCCTCCTCGTCCGCACCCTGGTGAAAATCGGCGAGGAGAAGCGGCAGAAAAAGCTGGAGGAATCCGGGAGGGACCGGGCGGAGAGGGCAAAGGTGAAGGAGGAGGGCGCGGAAGCTCCTCCCGTCCCGCCTTCCGAACCCAAGACCTCCGCCCAGAAAGGGCGGTGGGTGCCGCCCAAGTGCCGCGGCTGCGGCGGCGGCGAGGACCTCAAGGCGTGCCCCGAGTGCAAGGGGAACTTCTGCATGCTCTGCATGCGGGACCACCACGCCAACAACCCGGGCCACGACGGGGTGGGGAGATAGCATGCCGATCCTGGACATGATGGTCTCCCGCACCGAGTCGTTCACGTCCTTCACCCCGGAAAGCAGGAGGGGCCGGGAGTGGCTCGCCGACATGTTCGGCCTGGACGAATGGAGGCGCGAGAACGGGGGCTCGGAGCTGGTCAAGGCGGAATACACCGACCGAGTCATCGAGGCGATGCGCGAATATGGCCTGACCGTCGCCACGCAGGAGGAGCTGACGACCCCGGGATGGGCGAAGGAGCACGGGATCACGCACGAGGAGCCCGGTGGGCGGCCCATTGAGGTAGAGGATCAGGGTATTACTCCAGAGGAGGAACTGGAGATGATCAGGAAGGGAATCGTGGCCCCGCCCGGAAAGAGGGCGGCGACCCCGCCCCCGGCAGGGCGGTCGCTGTACCCCGAGGGCGATCCAGCGGCCGACGTCAAGGCCGACCCGTGGGGCATGCTCAGCGAGGTCACGAGCCAGCCCGACGACGACGACGACGAGCCGGGAAGCACGCCGAAAAGGCCGCTGAGGCACACGATAGAGCCGGAGATACCAGGGGGGCCATACCACATGACGGGAGCGGAGAAGAAGGCATCCACGGGCCATAACTGCGAGTTCGTGGAGTGGCAGCCCGGGCAATGGTATTACGTCCTCGAAGACTATGGCTCCTCCAAGGATGCGTGGGACTGGAGGGAGAACGCCAGGGCATACGGGCCATTCGGTTCCGAGGGGGAGGCACACCGGCATCTGGCCGACAACCATCCGAACCCCGGGGGAAGCTCCACCGTCCGCTACAGCCCCGAGCTCGGAAAGGACAAGGTCCTGCAAGAATTGATGTCCAAGGCCGGGAAGGGCGGCACCAACTTCGTATCCTGGGCATCCAAGAAGGCCAAGGACGCCTACTGCGACGCCTGCGACCGCCCGGAGTCCCAGTGCGTATGCAGCCCGTGCCATTGCGACCTGACCAGGACGGCATCCGCAAGGAACAAGCGGGCCACAAGCACCACCTCGCCCGCCTTCACCGAGGCGCTCTGGGAGGCCAAGACGCAGGCGAGGAAGCTGAACCGCACCGTGGGAGTATTCGAGACGCCGGAGGGGTTCTATGCCAGGGAGGTGAACCTCCGGTCAGACCCGATTGGCAACATGCTGGCCGTCGCCTATCCCTCGGGCAGGGTCATAAGCCAGGACACGCTGAAGACGGGCGGCGGAAAACCAAGGCCAGCGAATACCAAACCCATAGTAGGAGCCGCAAAGGCGGCGGAGGACAACATGGCAAAGAAATCGTCGAGGGAAGCGCTCAGGGAGAAGGTCGCCGAGATGGCCAAGGAAAGAAGGGCCCGCGAGTACGGCCGGATGAGGGAGGTGGCGGCAAAGGAGCCGAAGAAGGTGGCGGACGCCATCGGGGAGCTTTCCCAGTCCCTCCAGGTCATGGGGAGTTCCCTGTCCTATCTGAGGGAGAACCTGGACCTTGCGGTGCCCAGGTCCGCCTCACTGAGGGAGCGCATCGCCTCTCGGAAGAAGTACGCCGCCGAGTTCCGACGCCTCGCCGAAGAGGACCCGGAGAAGATAGCGGGTGCCATCGTCGAGCTCTACCGCTCGCTGGACGAGATAGCGGCCGGCGTGGAGAACCTGGCGAGCAACCTGGGGGTCGAGCTGCCGGAGCCCGGAGAGGACGAGGGCCTCCCAGAGGAGGGGGCCGGGACGGAAGGCGGGGCCGCAGAGGAGCCCGAGTACCAGAAAAAGGAAGGGGAGGATGGACACGAGGGCACCGCAGGCGACGACGGCAATGAAATAAAGGAAATCATCGGCAAGGAAGCCACCGGATCGGCGGGCTTCGTGACCGACCGCGACCAGAAGGCCGAGCCCAAAGGGGTGGAAAAGGCGGAGATTCCCCAGTCCCAGGGCGAGGCCGCCATCAAGGCCTAGTACGGAAACGAGGCTCTATTTGAGTCCGTCCTCGACCCGGGAAAGAAGCAGTCTTTTGTATTTGTTGCAGAGGTGCGTGGTGATGAAAGTGCCTCCGACCTTGATGTAGTCCTCTGGTGCCGAAGGCCATGTTTGTTGAAATTCCTCAAGGCTGGAGAAGATTCCGGTGACCTTGCCCGCCAAGTTGAGCAGCCCGCCCGGTTTCTTTTCGTCAAGCTTCCTTAGCTCAGTTTCCCAAGCCCTGGTATAGGGTGCGCCACGGGCTTCGGTCTCTTCGGCCTTCCGTTCCTCGCGTGCTTTCGGTTCTTCGTTTTCGACGAACGTCATGTAGGCGTCCCACGAGTAAGCGAAGCATGGGGTCGAGTCCGAAGCATCGGGCGTGTATACAACCCACTCGGAGGGATTCTTGAGGATTTCAAGGATGGGATAAGTTTATGATTTTGCGGTATTTATGAATTCTACTACTTCAGGATCATGAGAAACCGATTCTATGAAGGCGATCATGCACAGATCGCAGTAGAGGACGGGCACTGGGTCCACACATGGGCGAGCAAGCTTGGCGGGCCTGCCGCAAACCGTGCCATCGGCCCTGACGTTCTTGCACCAGCCCCCGTAAGCATAGAATGCATACTCGTAGCCACGGTAATGCTTTTCTACATATTCGTAGAGAAGGCGGCCTCGTTCGGTATGTTCTTCGCAGAAGAAAGCATAGCCATCGGGGGAACAAGCAATGCTCGTTGGCTCTTTACCGCATCCGCAGCGAGCCGCAGAATGGAAGCACCCAGCGCACAGTGGGGCCGGGGGGTTGCTTCGACACATATGTGGGATGGAATAGGCGGGCGTTCCTCCACAGAGGACACAGACAATCGGTTGTTTGATCATTTTTGATTTCCGGTAGTAGTATACCCAATGTTGAGGAAAAAATGGAAGGTTTTAATAATGCTCATGGGCTTCGTGACCGACCGGGGCGAGGCCGCCATCAGGACATCATAGCCGATCCGCCCGGCCCCCTTGCAACCCCACGGGGCCGGGCACCATCAAACCACCGAGATTGCACGGAGGCAACCCATGAAGAGATTCGTAGCTGTACTGACGGCGCTGCTCGTTTCCGCCGTTCCCCTGCCCGCCCAGCGCAACGCTGGGCGAGGCTCGTCTGCGCCCGCTTCCGCCCCGCGTTCGTCGGGCACCCACTATTCGTCCGGGGGGCGTTCCGCCCCCGCCCCGTCCCGCAATTACGCCCCCTCCCGTAATTATGCCCCGCCCCGCAACTATGCCCGGCTCGGCGGCCAGGCCCGCGGCATTTCCCCGGCCCGCTACGCCGCCCGGTTCGGCCCGGCGCACCCATTCCGCCCCTGGCATGGCGTCCGTCCCGGCCCATGGGGGCACGGATGGGGGCATGGCTGGGGACATCCGTGGTTCTGGTACGGCGGGCTCTACTGGGGGTTCGCCTTCTGGCCCTACGAGGTCGGGCCTTACTTCTGGGGATATGACGACCCAATCTACATCGTGGTGGAGGACGGGAACTACTACGCCTGCGATACGCTGCATCCCGACCAGAAGGTGGGCGTCGCGCCCGGGCAGGGCGAGGGCACCGGCTGGGTCAGGATAGAGGACAAGGCATACGGCGACCCCGTCTACATCGACGGGGGGCTGGCCGGGCAGACCGGGGACCTGAAGGAGTTCAGGCTGCCCGCCGGGCCGCATACCATAGAGGTCAAGGGAAAGAGGTACCTCGGGGAGGACGTCACGGTCGTCGCCGACCACGTGCTCGTGGTCGAGGTGCCGGACTAGGCATTGAGGCCTAGAAGCAAAGCTTCCCGAACTTCGTGGTGCGGCGCGCTTTCCGCTTCTTCTTCCCGTGGCACTCCCGCTTGGTGAGGGGGCGCATCCAGCCTTCCGGCAGCCATGACGTGCCGAACCCGAGGTCGTATTCGTAGGTGAGCTTCTCCGGCAATACCAGTTCCCTTACCCCACAAACCTTGTAGAAGTGCCCGCTGTCGACCCGCTTCGGGGGTAACGTCATGCTTGGGCCGGGCGCGTAGGTCAGTTCCGCCACGACCTGTTTGAGTCCGTACTTTGGCTTCCTCTTCATCGGCATTCCTCCATTTAAGGATTTTTTCCACTTAGTATTCGTCTTCTTCCCTGGGGCACGGATCCTTGTGCTCCTTGCTTCCACAGTTCAGGCATGCGCCTTCCTTCTTTCGCTTTGCCGTGACCATGCTGTTTTGCGTTGGCTGACGCCTGATTTTCGGCAAAACCACCTCGTACAGGTCGTCGATGTCGTTAAGCTGATGGGAGACTACTACATCGCAAGGAGATGCGAGCGTCAGGCCAAACCACTCTCGGTGAAACTTACCCAGGCTCCACCCGAAAATCGTGTGGGCGAGGTAAGTCTTCTTGAAGTTGATGATGGGGTTCTCCGACGTTCCGTCCAGCCTAATGCGCTTTGATTCAATCCTATCCTGCACTAGCTTCTTCTGGAGTCGCATTTGCTCTCTCCTTTTTCTCATCCCCAGCATCATGTATTGCTCCGAGCCATCCGGTGGTCTGCCCAGCAATCCGAAAGGCTTCTTTTTCTTTCATTTCCTTGATCTCCTGGCGGGTGGCCCGACGCTGGCTTCCGAGCGTCGTCCGTACCATCACAGGCTTGTCCTTGCGCCAGTGCTTCACGTTGTTGGCGTAGAACCTCTCCGGCCGGTTGTTGTTCCACGAGGCAACGACGTAGTCGCTCGCCGGGGGCTCCGCGAGGTGCACCTTGATGATCCTCACCGAGAATACGTCGGTGGACTTCATCATGGTGTGGCCCATCCTGCGGCGCATCGTCATCCATACCACTTGTTCCGGCTTGAGGTCCTTGATCTTCATCGTCCCTTTCCTTTGCCTGCGGCGCACGTCAGGACGTGCGCTCGCGATGGGTGATTATGACCGTCACGGGGCCCGCCTTGCACTTCCCGTTCTTGTTCCTCGCCGCCCTGGCAGCCATGTAGTTCAGGTCGTCCCGGCTGACCAGGACGTCGAACACCAGGAGTTCCTTCCCATCGGGGACCGTCTCGTAGCTGTCGCCCTCGGCTCGCTTCCTGAATTCCCTTACCGCCCGCAATCCCGCGTATACCCTCGTCTGTTTCATGTCCTTTTCCTTCCATCATCATTATACATCGGGATACATCAAATTTCTAGGGATTCCTCAGCCCTTCTGGCAGCACCACGGCCCATTTCCACACGTACCACAGGAGGCTCCATATCTCGTCCATCAGGGCCTTGGCCTCCTTGTCATAGGTCAGGCACAGCGTGACGGCGCTGTCGATGAGCGCAAGCGACATTATGAGCGCCATCGCCACCCGCAGCGGCATGCCCATGAGCCACCACGTTTCCTGGACGAGCTTGTCGAGGAAGTCCCGCATCTTCCGTCCCTATCCGGCGCTGGCTCTCCCCAGGTTTCTGGCGAGCTGGTCGGTCCTGGCCCTGCTGGTCTCCAGTTGCTCCCTCATCCCCGCATGCTTTTTCCCGAGCTCGTCCGTCCATCCCGGGTAGGCGTCGAAGTCCTCCTTGGTCAAGCATTCCCTGCATGCCATGCCGTGCGTCGTCACGTACTTGTCAACCCCCTGGTGGGGGCATTCCCCTTCCGTTACCATGTCGTCCTCCCGTTCAGATTTCCTCTACGACCGTCCTCGTCGTGGATTCCTCCACCCTCACTATGCGCATGCGGCGGGAAAGCTTCCTGCATCTGGCAATCTCTTTCCTGTTGAGCCGCTTCAGCTCCTGGGGGGATCCCTTCAGGTCGATCCCCCACCACATTCCTTCGTCGTCCATCATCTCCAGGGAGAAATGCGTCTTCGTGAGTGCAGGTACGTTCCTGGAGGCCTGCTCCAGGTCGTGCCTGGCCTTGGCGGCGCATAGGAACTTGGCGTTCGCCTCCCTGTCCGGCCCCGTGCATACGGCGACGAGGGGCATGTCCTTCGGCCCGGCCTTGGCGATGACGACGACCTGGGCCTCGTCGAACCTTTTCCATTCCCACTTCCCGGACGTGGGCATATCTTTTGCTGCCATCGTGGTCCTCCCGGAACTCGCTATTCCTTCACTTCCAGCATCCCCCTGCTGATTTGCAGGGCAATCACCCATACCAGCCTGTCCGTGAGGCCGTCGCTGCCCGTGGTCAGGGTGAACCCGCGCTGCGCGTTCCCCATGCTGTTGCACCCGGGCTTGGCGACGATCTTGTAGAAAGCCGCGGGGTAGCGGCACTCGACGATTTCGACCGCGTGACCGTCCGCACCTCCCTTGGGGATTCTCGCCACGACGTAGTCCTTCGCGTGCTCGAACTCCTTCGGGGGCTTGTAGTGCTTGTCCTTCAGGTCCTGCCCCGCCTTATACGGGGCGCTTTGCCCGAATACTAAGGTGACGTCGATTTCGCTCATGGCTTTTTCTCCGTTCGTCATATGAATAGCGGCTTTTCTTCCTCGGTGAACTCCAGGCCCGCCTTCTCGGCAATCTCCCGGATCAGGCACAGCTCCACGCCGCAGTCGGGCACGTCGTTCTCCCTGTGGTGGCGTACGAGGTTGAGCAGGCTCTGCTTGGCGGACTGCCAGCGCTGGGCTGCCCGCCTTTTCTCGTCCTTCTTTTTCTCCTCTTCCCTGCGTTCCTTTTTCTCCCATGCCACGAACGCCTCATGGGCCTCGGCGACGATCCCTTGCGCCGCCGCCAGCCGCGTCGGGTACGCCTCCTCGCGCCACGGGACGGGCTTTCCTTCCTCGACCGCCGACATCCACAGCGCCTTCCATCCGTCCGGGAACTTCTTGAGGTATATTCCGAACACGGAATGCCCGTCGGGCATGTCGGTGTCCGTCCTGACCAGGGCCTCCCAGTCCACCAGTTGCCTCATGCCGAACTGGGGCTTTTCCACCACGCCGAGCTGGACTACCTTTGGGTAGGTTCCCATGCTATTTCACCTCGTTTAGGATGGCTGCCTGCGGGTATTTGGCCCGCACCCTTGCGATGGCTTCGGGCGTCGGGGCAATTCTTATCATGCGGTAGTCGGGCTCCACGTCCTTGGGGAGCCGGAAGCATACGTACTTCTTGAGGTCGCGGTTGATCCTCTTTTGGAACGGGGTCCGATCCACCAGCTTGCCGAGGACGGTCTCAAGGTTCTGCTTCATCCCGTCCGGCCACAGCTCGGCCCCCGTGGGGTCGGCCTTCGGGTCGAAGACCTCGACCGGCAGGGTCCCGATGTAGGCCTCCACCGCCGTCCTGTCGGCAGGATTCTTCCAGTAGACGAATGGCGACCCGCCGCAGCCCTCGTCGAGCACGTGCCCCATGTGCCTGCCATCGGCGTACAGCTCGGCGTTGTAGCCCTGCCCCTCCATCCCTCGGTGCGTGACCAGCTTCTTCAATTCCAGGTTCATTGTGTTTCCTCCCGCCTATAGTATACACCGGGCTACACGAAATTCTTAGGGATTATTCGTGGACCCGCTGCCGAGCCGCCCTCCGGTACGTCTCGTCGCTGACGTAGGGAAGCTCGCCGAACCCGCCGAGCGAGTAGCCGATGAGCTGGGCGAACTGCTCCCTGTCCTCGTTGCTGAACGGCATGAGGGCCAGCTCGTTCATCTTGTTCCTGCTGGTGTCGTACAGGAACTGCACGATCTTGTTCGCCTTGAACCGGACCGTACCCTTCGGCATGGTGACCAGCGGCTGTACTGGATGCTTGGGTTCCTTCTTCTTGTTTTTCTTCATCTTATGGCTCCTTCTTGCGCTCGGGGATGGGGAAGCGCTCGTTGACTTCCTTCTCCACGTAGTCCCGCATGCGGTTCTTCGCGAACTCCCTGGGGCCGTACTTCTGGCAGGCCCATTCCATGGCCTGCCGGATCGCCTCCCGCTTGGCCAGGTGGAAGGGCCCCTCCTGGAGGTAGCGGTGGACGGGGAACGCCTTGCGCCCGTAGTCCAGGAAGTGGGCCTTGGGGTCGGTCACGACCTCCCTGCCGTCCTTGATGCGCGCCACCAGCACGCAGGCGGAGGTGCCGCCCCTGCCGTAGTCGCCCGCCTTGTAGAGGATGGCTATCCGGTCGCCCCCGGCCGCCTTGCATTGGTCGAAGGTGTTTATGAGCCTCGGTTTGGTCCGTTCCTCGTCCATTCGTCCATCCTATCGAAATCCCGCGGCGGGGCCTATTCTTCCCCCTCGACGAACCGTCGAAGGGCGTTCATGAGCCATCTGGCCTGTCCCACGTCGAGGTGGGCCCCGGCCAGAATTTCCTGGTTCGGCTTGAGGGGGACCGGCTGGTCGTTTTCCATGAGGCAGCCGTCGACGTACACCCTCATGGCCCTCGGCCCCATGGCGCTGGATCGCACCACCTTCAGCGGCCTCCCGTCCAAATCGTTGATCCTGCCGTAGATGGCGAATCCGCGGGCGGTCCTTTTCAGCCTTTTCTTCTTTTCCGCCATCAGAGGGCCTCCGCATAAATCTGTTGAAGCCGTTTTAGCATAGCGGGGTCGGCAAATTCCTTGATCAGTGAGACGCCATTTTTTACGGTGTCTCGATGCGTCTGTATGGCGGGAGCGTGTGCAAGGACTAGCTTCTCTCGTGGGATTTCGGCCACGAGTTCCGGATGTCCGAATATGTCAGTCCTAACAAAGGTGAGTATGTCCCATTCTGCCGAGGCTCCGGTATGCCTGTTCGGCGAGGATGTTCCGCCTTTGACCTCCCTCTTTCTTCCATCCTCCGTCAGAACATCATACTTGCTTCCGGGAGGCATGAGTTTTCCGTTGCCGTCTATGGCAACCAGGAATTCCGCTACCTTGCCCCTGGCTTGAGGAACGTCCTCACAGGCCGGGATGACTTTTTTGAGTCTTTCTCGATAGTCCCTCACAATGCCTCCGCATCGACGAACGTGGGCTGCGACGGGGCGTCCGTGCCCCCGCTCCACCCCAGTTTCTGTGCCGCCGCCACGACTCTGGGCCACGACTTGGCGGACTTGGTGCGGGTGGCGGGGTCCCATCCGTGCATCTTCGCCAGGGGGAGTGCCCTGTGGTCGGTGAAGACCACATCGCCGTTCGTGGCGTCGTACCCGACCCATCCGGTCAGGAACCAGAAGCACTGGTGCTGGCAGAGCCCGCTTCCCCGGACGAACTCCCTGGCGCACCCGCATAGGGCGCAATGGGGACGCCCGATGGAGCGCCTCCCGACCTGCCCCACCGTGTACCTCTGGGACTGGCTCGTCACTGCTCCGGTGCTGAACGTGGTTTCCATGAATTCCGTCCCCGTATGCATTATACACGAGGATACACGAAATTTCTAGGGATTCTTCGGGGCATCCCCGCTGGGGACGCCGACGCGGATGAAATGCCTCAATCCCAGGTATCGCGGCTCCTCTGTTGCCTCCACCGTATAGCCAGCGGCGGCCAGGGCGGCCACGATTTCGGCGAACCGCCTCTGCCATTCCGCATCGTGGTCGCTCCTGAACCAGTCGCCGAACACCCACTCGACGGAGATTCCCTTGACCGCCGAGGTGTCGTTGACCTGGGCGAGGTAGCCGGGCCTGCCGTAGCGGCGGTCGCTGCGCGACTGCCTCCATATGTTTCTCTTCCCGTATTCCACGACGATCTTGAAGCCCTCGTGGCTGTGGCCCCACCCGCGGACCCGCCCGGAGGCGTAGTACTTGGTCTGCGGCAGCCCGGCCTTCACCAGGACATTCCTTACCGACAGCGGATGGAGCTTAGGCCCCGGCCTTCTTGGACTTGTATTCCCTGGAAGCATGTTCCCTCTTTTCGTACAGGTTGCTTGCGTTGACTTCGTGTTTTTCTCCGGGCTTGTAGGCAGCCCGGTCGCCCACAGGCTCCACCACCACCACGGTCACGTATTCGTCCGACTTGCTCTCCGCGTCCACCCACGCCCCCTCCGTTTCGCCGAGGGTGCTCAGGAAGTAGCGTCCCCCCACCTTGACCTTGTCGAGCGGCCCGCGGAACAGTTCGTCCAGGGCCTTCCGGCGCTTGACTTGTTTCTTCACGTCCGCCAGGGTCAGGCGGTTGACGTACTGGAACTGCCATGCGTCGCCGAGCGGCATGTGGATGAAGGCCAGGGGCTTGGTCGTGAACACCATGTAGGACGCCGCCCCGTCCGCCACGGGGAACGACACGACCTCGCCCCTGAGGTCTCCCGTGCCGTTGGCAAGGCAGTAGTCCCTCAGCTTCTGGATGAACTCTTTGTCGGCCTTCTGCCAGTTCTCGGGGTCGAAGTCCGGGACCCTGATTTCCTTGGGTGGTGCGTATACCTTTGCCATTTTGCGTTTCCTCCCGCCTATAGTATACACCGGGCTACACGAAATTTCCGGGGATTCTTCAGGGTTCCTTGGGGACGGCATCGCCGTGGGAGCTCAGCGAGATGCCGCAGCTCGGACACACGCTCCCTATGGAATGGCATCCCACGTCCCCCGTCGTCCCGAGGATGGGGTGCATCAGCCCCGGCACGGAGCAGGAGGGGCCATCGGCCTTGAGCGCCCTCAGGCGCTCCTTCCTGGCCTTGGCCTTCTCCGCAATCTCCTCCATGATCCCGTCTGCGACCTTCTTCACCAAGTTCTCCACGTTGTCCTCCTGCTTAGGCATTCATCGCCGAATGATTAGGATATGATCTAAAAAAGCCTCGTGCTTTTGCAACTTGCTGAAAACAGGCCCTAGAACTTTGGCACTTGGATTGCATGCATGTCTTCGGAGGCCCCATGACAGCCATCCTCGTCGTCCTCACGTTCGCCGCCTTCCTGCTCGTGGACTACGCCAGGACCCGCCGTGCCAACCCGGGCGGTCGCTAGCCCGACCGCCCGTCCCTGGCGTCCTTCGGGTCCTCGACCGGCCGGAGTTCCCTTGGCTTCCAGTCGGCGATGCGCCGTTGCTGCCAGACGATGTAGCGCTCCAGCTCCCTCATCGCGGGCCTGAGATTGTTTTCGACGTAGTCGGCGTTCATCCTCGTGGCGACCTCCAGCAGGTCCCTCTCGGTGCCGTAGTACGGCAGCCGCTCTTCCTTGCCATCGTGCCCGACGTACTTCAGGAACGTCGCGTCGCCGTGGGGCAGGCGGACGACCTCCTGCAGGAGCCTTACCCTGCGCCAGGAATACCCTCCCCGGACGCGCGTCTGCCGGGGTATGTACTCGTGGTACCAGCCCACGGGCTCCGTGGCCGGGCGGAGCAGGGCGTCGATGTCCGCCTCTATGCCCGCCTTGCCCTTCCGGGCGGACTCCACGAATCCCTTGATGAGGTCGCAGGACTGCTCGTATGGGAGGGTCGCGGCCCCGACGCAGACGCCCTGGAAGAAGCCCCACTCCACGCTGTACCCGTGCTTGGAGAGGAGGCCCCCCGGCAGCTTCTGCACCCTGCCGCAGCACTGGCACGACCCGACATGCGTCGCCCTTTCCATCTACCACCACCTACTTCGGTGTAACTGCCTTCCGCGGATGCCGTCGATGTTCCCGACCAGCTTCTTGCGGTTCGGGACCCCGTATTTCGACTTGATCCGGTAGACGTTCCCGTCCGTCTGGTCCACCACGAAGGCCCCCGAGTCCCCGTCGTCGAGGCAGACGTACCTCGCCTTCCTGACGAACCGCTTCCGGTAGGAAGGGGAGTCGTAGTCCAGGCCGGGATAGGATGCCTCGAACTGCCCCCGTCCCTCCTCGTGCCACTGGCCAATGAGCTCTTGCAGCTTTTCGTCGCTGATCTCCATGCGCCCTCCTGCCTGCATTATACCTCCGATGGCCCCGTTTTTCCAGGGATTCCGCTATCCCTTTCATTATCAGGAGAACCATGCCAAGGGGAGAGCGATTCAGCAAGCGGGAGTCGGTGTTCGGGAAGGCGGTCGAGGGCATCATCGAGAGCGCCCCCAAGATCCTCAACGCCATAGACTTCATCGAGTCCCGGCAGGGGCTCAACGTCAAGCTCTTCCCCGTGCAGCGCCTCCTGACCAAGTGCGTCTTCGGCATCCCCATGGACTACAAGATGGGGATGGTGCCGTTCTACGACGTGTTCCGCGAGAAGCTCATCAGGACGGTCACGGAGGTCGAGGCCCTCCACATATTCTTCGAGGAGGGCCGCTGCAGCGTGGGCGACTGGAGGGACATCCCCGAGCGGGGGTACAACGAGGCGTGCATCATCGCCGGCCGGCGGGGAGGAAAATCTCAGTGGGTGTCGGCGACCGCGTCCTACAAGCTCTACTGCCTGCTCAACCACAAGAGCCCCCAGGACTACTTCGGGCTGGTCCCCGGCTCCCCCATCGACTTCACCTTCCTGGCCCAGGACGACACGGGGGCGACAAGGCTGTACGACAAGCTGCGCGAGGACGTGAACCGCACGCCGTTCTTCAGCCCCTACCTGAAGGCCAGCAGCGGGACCTGGCTGGGCTTCGTCACGGAGTCCGACAGGGGCAAGAGGGACGTGACCCCCACGATCAACTGCGAGTCCCTGCCCTGCACCACCAACAGCGTCCGCAGCCCGTCGTCCGTCTTCCTGGCGCTCGACGAGTTCGCCCACTTCCGGTCGGAGAAGGGCTCGTCCTCGGACGAGGTGTACGCCGCCGCCACGCCCAGCACCCTGAACTTCCACCACGCCGAGCTGCCCAACGGCGAGTGGATAAGCGGCGACCAGATGAGGGCGCTGCAGCCGGAGGAATACAGGGAATACCAGGACTCCATGGTCGTCTCCATCTCGACGCCCTGGACGAAGGTCGGCAAGATGTACGACCTCCACAAGCTGGCCATGACCAAGGGGAACGCCAGCGGCATCTTCACCCTCAGGGTCAGCACGGCGGAGATGAACCCCTTCGTCCTCCCCAAGGTCCTGCACGGGGAGTACGAGAAGAACCCCATGACGTTCAAGGCGGAGTACGGGGGGCAGTTCCTCGACTCCTCCGAGAGCTACGTCACGGAGGCGCAGATACGGGCGTGCACGGACGTGCAGTACACCGAGGGGGAGATGCCGGTGCCGAGGCCCGAGACCGCCAGGCTCAACCTGACGAGGTTCGTCCCGTCGTGCGTCGGGCGCAACTACTTCTGGGGGGTCGACCTCGGCATGATGAAGAACGCCACGGGCGTCGCCATCGGGCACCTGGAGCACCGGGGCGGCAAGAACCCGATAGAGCTGGTCTACGACTACATCGACCGCATGATGGTGGGGGAGAGGTTCGACGGGCCGGGCGTCGAGGAGATTCCGGGGGTCGTGAAGTACGTGGGGTACCGGGCGCTCCCCCTGGAGGACGTCGTGATGTGGCTGCGGGCGCTCAACAGGGTGATGCCGTGCTTCCGCGGGGCGACCGACCAGCACGGCGGCCAGGCGCTCGTCCAGCTCCTGGAGATCAACCAGATATACAACATCGAGCTGCTCAACCTCACCACCGTCATCAATTCCCAGATGGCGTTCGCCCTCAAGGGCTACATGGACAACCGGAGGTGCAGGTTCCCGTACGTCCCCAAGTTCATGGACGAGATCCGCCTTGTGGAGGCGGAGTTCGTCGGGAAGTACCAGATCAGGGTGCAGGCCCCGGCCGAGAAGGGGGCCACGGACGACATGACGGACGCCGTGCAGGAGGTGGCGTACGTCGCCCAGAAGTGGCTCGTGGAGGAGGGGGGGCTCGCCCAGGACCCCGCCGGGGCCAGCCTCGCCCTCCAGGAGCAGATGTCCAAGCCCGCCGCCCCCCTCCTCTCGCTCGACAGCCTCGCCATGACGGAGATCAAGACGCTGGAGAGGCTGCACAGGCTGCAGCGGGGGCTGATGATGACCCCCGGCACGGTGGTGGTGAGGGACCCGTTCCGCCGCCGCAGGCGGTGAGGGGCAATTTCAGGCTATGAGTTCCATATATGAGTGCAACTTTCCTTGGAAGGATTGAACATGATGCTGCCCCTTGCGTTCGCGGACATGCCGGGACCCTTCGAGTTCCTGCTAAAGTGGCTTCCTACCATAGGATGGCCAGCAGTCATCATAGTTGTCTGGTACCTCAGGGGATTCATCTCCAAGGCCGAGAAGCGGGCGACGGACGCCGAGGCCGCCGTCATCCAGGCGGGCAAGGACTACGTTGCCATGGCACGGGCCATCCAGGATTTGTCGAAGAGTGCCAAGGAAGCTGCGGAGAAGGTGGAGTTGCTCAAGCAAAGCATCGAAAGGCACATCCAGGTGGGGCTCGACATTGCGGCGAATCAAGCGAAGATAGCGAGCCTCCTCAATCGTCTGGAAGAGGTGAGCACCACGCAGTTCAACATCCTGAAGGACATCGCCGAGAAGAGCGCCGTCGTCGCCACGCAGCAGAACCTCATCACGAACGGGTTTCAGCGAATGGTGGAGCGCCTGATAGACACCATAAAGGACGACGGGAAAGGGTAGGGCGAGACGTGAAGGAAACGAGTTCGATGGTAGAAAATGATCCCGATGTAAAGGCATCGGCAAGCACGGACAACGGAACGTGCATCAACAAGGCCTGCGACGAGGCCCTGATGGCCCTGGAGGACCTGTGCTCCAAGGTTCCCCCCAAGCTGCTCAAGAGCAAGGTGAAGAGGGGGATAGCAAAGGGCCTGACGAGCATGGTCAAATACTGGAAGGAACAGGGGGATTCCGTTGCTTTCCCCCCCATAGGATAGAGGGCAACATGCAGACTTCGAACAACGCAATCTTCGACTCCACGGCGGCATTCTCGGGGAAGTGGCGGGACATCAACAACTTCGCGGCCTTGTCCGTCCACATCATCGGGCTGGAGGCCACCTCCGACACCTGGATCGAGGTCTCGAACAACCCCAACGTCCTGCTCAACCAGCCCAGCGACTACGTGTCGGGGTACAACACCCCCGTCCTGGTCCCCAACGCACCCTCGGGCATCTCGGGGGTGCCGATCACGGGGAACCTGGCCGCCCATGCGAGCTACTCCCCACCGGTGTCGGGGGACGTCGAGGAGGAGGCGGACGTGGCGTTCAGCGCCGACGGGACCCAGGCCGTGTGGAGCCCCTCCTGCCTCGTCTGGAACTACATACGGGTGGTCAAGACGGGAGGGGGGAGCGTTGAGACCATAGCGTACCTTTTTGGGCAGATCACCTAGAAAGGCGGCTTCCTTCCCGCGACAAGGGGCAGAATGGGAACCATCCGCATAGTCGACCCCGTATCCAACTCCATAGCCACGGTCGACGGCATCGTCATCACGTGGGTAAAGGCGTACAACCCCACCGTCACCTACAGCTTCGGGCATACGGTGAGCTACGCCAATAGCTCCTGGCTTTCCCTCCAGAACAACAACAGGGGCAACGTCCCCGCCGCGGGCTCCCTGTTCTGGGGCCTCATCGCCTCCGGCATCGTCGGCCCGACCGGGCCGACCGGCTCCACGGGCCTCACGGGAAGCACCGGCCCCCTCGGCCCGACCGGCCCCACGGGGCCGATCTCCGGGGTGTCGTTCGGGGAGCTGACGGTGGAGGACAACGTCATAGGGACGTTCCTTCCCAATGCCAACCAGCATTACCAGATAGCCGGGATATGGCAGGCCGGGAACCACAATGCGGGGGTCACCCCGAGCCCGCCCGACAGCAACCTCGTCGTCAACCAGGCGGGGGACTACAGGATCACATGCCAGGTTTCGGCGACCGCGCCGCCCGGCTCCTACCGCCTCACCCTGTTCCAAAACGGTACCGAGGTCCCGGGGACCGAGGTCGTCCTGACCGGCGACCTAACGGGGGCATACCTGAATGCCACCCTCGTGGGAATGTCGTCGTTCGCCTCCGGCGATACCGCCGACGTCAGGGTGGCGTGCAGCACCGCAGGCCAGACGTTCACCGTCTTCGACGCCAGCCTGAACGTCTTCCTGATGGGGGGAGTGGGCCCGACGGGCCCTGGAAACTTTACTGGCTACACCGGCCCGAGCGGGCCGACCGGTTACACCGGGCCTGTGGGGGCAGCGGCCTCCACTGGGGCGACCGGATACACTGGCTTTACGGGATTCACTGGCCCCGCCGTCACCGGCCCGACGGGCCCTGGAAACTTCACGGGCTACACCGGCCCCACGGGGCCCGGAAGCACGGGTGCGACCGGCTACACCGGCCCGACCGGGCCGGGAAACTTCACTGGCTACACCGGCCCCACGGGGCCGACCGGGTACACGGGGCCGACCGGCCCGACCGGGCCGGGGAACTTCACGGGATACACGGGTCCGAGCGGACCCGGAGGCACGGGGCCCACGGGCTACACCGGCCCGACCGGGCCTGGGAACTTCACGGGATACACTGGCGATACTGGCCCGAGTGGCTATACCGGTCCCATCGGTTTGACCGGCCAGACAGGGGCGACGGGATACACTGGCCCTTCCGGCCCGACCGGATACACCGGCTCCCTCGGCCCCACGGGCTTTACCGGACCCATCGGCCCCACGGGGCCAACGGGCTTTACCGGTTTTATCGGCCCTACGGGCTACACGGGCCCGACCGGCTTCACCGGCCCCGCCGCCACCGGCCCCATCGGCCCGACCGGGCCGACAGGCTACACGGGAGATACCGGCCCGACAGGCTATACCGGGCCCGTGGGGCCGACCGGGTACACCGGCCCCACGGGGCCGCTAGGAGGCCAGGGAGTGCCGGGCGACGTCGGCCCGACCGGGCCGACAGGATATACGGGTTTTACGGGCTTCACCGGCTTCACGGGGCCCGAGGGAACCACGACGGCAACCGGTGCCACGGGCTACACCGGCCCGACCGGGCCGACCGGGTACACGGGGCCCGAAGGTCAAGCGACATCGACTGGGGCCACGGGCTACACCGGACCGAGCGGTTTCACCGGCTACACGGGACCCGAGGGGCATGCGGCATCGACTGGGGCCACGGGCTACACGGGATCGACCAGCGATACCGGTCCGACCGGCCCGATTGGGCCGACCGGGTACACGGGCTTCACCGGTCCCAGCATCACCGGCCCCACGGGGCCGACCGGATACACCGGCCCCCTCGGCCCCACGGGGCCAATGGGCCCTACGGGCTTTACTGGTCCTACGGGCCTCCTTGGCTCCACTGGTCCTACGGGCCCCATCGGCCCGACCGGGCCGACCGGATACACCGGCTATACCGGACCCATCGGCCCCACGGGGCCGACAGGGTACACGGGGCCGACCGGCCCCACGGGCAGCACCGGCCCGACCGGATATACGGGCCCGATGGGACCGACCGGCCCTACGGGCTACACGGGCCCGACCGGGTACACGGGGCCGAAAGGGCGGCAGGTGGTCAACGTCTCCGGCCCGGCGAGCTACAATGCCAACCCGGAGGACGTCGTGTTCTGCACGACCACGGGCGGGAGCGTCACGGTGACGCTGCCCCTGTCGTCGGCGAACAAGAGCGCCGAGGTGGAGGTCGTGAAGGTCACCTCCGACTCCAACGCCGTGACGGTCGCCAATCAAATAGGCGATCTTACCAACGGCAGCACGCCGTGGACCATCTCGTTCGGGAGGTCGGCCATGGACGTGATAGCCGATGGCGGGACTTCCTGGAACATAGTGTGAGGAAACGATGAGCTTCTTCGAAGAAACGACGCTGAGGGACGGCGCTGGCAACCTGATTGCCTCGTTCGTCAACCCGGACTCGACCCACGCCCTGGTGGTGAGCGCCACGCAGTACAGCATCGCCGACGCGAACAACACGTCCACGACGAACCTCGCCGCGGGGGCGACGTTCACAGGGACCAAGACCAACACGCTCGGCTCGCAGTCGATCCAGGTGATCCTGCTGGCCGACCAGGCCTGCACGGTCAACATCGACCAGTCGGGCGACGGCACGAACTACGACATAACCGACACCTACTACTACAACACCCAGCGCAGCTTCTCGATCACCTGCCAGGCGGCGGGCAAGGCATACCGCATCCGCGTCACGAACACGGGGCTCAGCACCACCACGACGTTCCGCCTGGAGGCGTTCATCGCGCCCATCAGCAACACCCTCCCGCGCAGCCTCGACGCGCTCGGGAACCTGAGGGTCGGGGTCAACGCCCTGGCCGACCAGTACGGCTTCACGGGGTCCTTCGACCCCTCGCACCAGCTTGCGATCGCGGAGCCCTTCCACCTGGTCGGCCCGGTCTTCGTCGGCACGGTCACCGACACGAACTTCTGGACCGTGGGCAACTCCGGGGCGGGCTCGGGGGCAGACATCGGCAGCACCACCACGAGCGTCGCCACGCTGACCAGCGGCACCGCCAACTCGGGCTACGGCAAGCTGGCGAGCGTGCGCCTCGGCAGGTTCATCCCCGGCTCCCCCGGGCGGTTCAAGGGGTACCTCCGCCTGACGGCCCTCTCGGTCGCCAACACCATCAGGGCGTGGGGGGCCGTCACCCTGAGCACGGTCGCCCCGCAGGACGGGTTCTTCTTCTCCGTGAACGGATCGGGCATCCTGTCGGTCAACTCCGCCAGCGGCGGGGCGGTCATGAGCGTGGCCAGCGGCTCCTTCAACGGCACCGTCGAGACGGTGACGCTCGACACCAACCTGCACACCTACGAGATCGTCTACACGTCGTCCGGCGCATGGTTCCTGGTGGACGGCGTCCTGATCCACACGATGCTTGCCACGACCGCCCCCCTTGTCACCATCATGACGCTGCCCATCGGCGCATGGAGCGCCAACAGCGCCAGCGGGACGGCGAGCGCCGTCCTCCAGTGCTTCAACGTGAGCATCTACCGGCTCGGGCGCGGGGAGGCGACCAACACGAGCCACTACTTCTCCGCCGCCACGACGGGGACCGTCCTGAAGTACGGGGCGGGGGAGGTCCACAGGCTCCTCATCTCGGCCCCAGCCGCCAACAACGTAATAACCCTGTACGACAACACGGCCGCCAGCGGGACCGTGCTGTGGGGCTCCGGGACCATCAACAACGCTGGCAACCCGCTCCCCTTCTTCATGGACCTCAGCGACCTGCCGTTCTTCAACGGCCTCACCTACGTCCAGACCGGCAATACGGGCGTGACGATAATCTACGAATGACGCATGGGGATGCCGCCTGGGGATGCGGGGCTTCGGCGGCTTATCGGACTACCGATACCTTGAACAGAAGGGTGTCCCGGCCGACCTGACACAAGGAAGCTCTTGCTTCCTTTCCAGCCGCGGGACCAGGGGAGACCCACGACAGGGTTCCCCGCACGCGGCGACAATGCGGCGGCGGCCAGGCCGGGACTTGGTCGCCGCCGACCTTCCTTGCCTTCCTTAGACGTTCCTCTTTGCCCGCCCATGGAGCATGCCGCCGAGCCCGAGCAGCCCCGATCCGAGGAGCAGGAGGCCGCCCGGTTCGGGCGAGACGCCCTGAGTCCCGACGACCACGAAAGCGTCAGAACAGGTGCCGCCACCGGGGAAGTAGGATGGGCAGATGTCGGGCGTGACGTAGCCCACCGAGCTGTTCCAGGCCGCGGATGGGCCGTCGTTCATGTCCCAGAGCGCGGGATCGCCGGGGACGCCGGTGGTTGCGTCGTAGAGCGTCAGCCAGTACGTGCCCGCACCCAGAGGGACCGGGCCCGTGCCGAAGGCGTCCACGTAGATGTCGTAGCCGTAGGTGTTGGTGAAGGCGTAGTAGTTGGTCGTGGCGGAGGTGCCGCTGGCAAAGACGGGATCGGCGACACCGAAGCCAGGGGCGGTGCCGATTGCCCAGCCAATCGAGGTTATGGGGTCGCCGGGGGAAGCCCAAGAGGCGATCTCGACATACTGCACGGTTCCCGGCGAGGTCAAGGTGAACGTGTTCGCAGTCGCAAAGCCGAGGTTGATGGGCCAAGCGTCATCGTTGCCGTCAATAAAACCATTGCCGCAGTACAGGCACACCGTGCTTGGACCAGACGAATTCGCCCTGGCCATGCCGACCAAGGACAGACAGAATACAACGAGCAACGCCAACATCCCTGCTTTTTTCATGAGTAGTCTCCTTATTTCGACGAATGTAACTTCCCGACAACGCTATAATACGCTATTTTTGGCTTTTTTACGGGTCATTGCCCCCATGCCGAGCAGGCCCGCCCCCAGGAGCATCAGGGAAGGGGGCTCCGGCAACGGGGAGTCCACCACGGCAAGGAACTCCTGGCTGGAGCCCGGGACGACGGGCGTCAGGACGACGAAGCCGGGGAACTCGCCCGGCCCGTAGGTCTGGCCTTCCGTCTCCGCCAGCCACCACGCCGCGCTTGCGTCCAGCCCTCCCCGCAGTCCGGGGTCGGCGTCGGCCCATATCGCATAGGTGATGTCGCTGGCCTGATCCTCATGAGAGGCGATGTTCGTCACCAGCCATGCCAGCTCGCTGTAGAGGTCGAACGTCGCATGGGGGGAGCTTTGCTGGAACTTCGCGCCGCCGAGGCCGTCCACGGTGATTGGCGAGACGTAGGCGTCCCATCCAGGGGAAACCTCGTCCAGGAAGTCGTCGCAATAGATGTCGATCTGCGGGCCTCCGTTGATGGTGCCGTAGTAGGGATCGGTGTA
>Ga0208456_1000358_pt1 | contig 31697 bp, 25 predicted proteins | sample June2015DPH_4_10_2_FD_184691 | JGI IMG/M metagenome (GOLD analysis project Ga0208456, IMG submission 184691) | Peatland microbial communities from SPRUCE experiment site at the Marcell Experimental Forest, Minnesota, USA - June2015DPH_4_100... | ecosystem: Environmental > Terrestrial > Soil >... | reverse complement strand
GCTGCCATCAAGGAATATTTGGACGATCACAACCAGAATCCTCGTGTCTTTGTGTGGACCGCCTCGGTCGAACGAATCATGTCCAAAGTCGCCAAATGTAAAGAAGCGTTGGGGACACTACACTAGATAGCACTTCAATCAAGACTCAGGATTCAGGAGAGAGACTCTTAAAAGGTGTCAGCCGGTGCGACAAAGGTAACGAACCCCGTTGCTCCATTCAGATAATATGTCACTTGGGACAGGGAGAAGACGGGCTGAGTAACTTTAAAAATGCTGGAGTGAAGCGGGGATGTCTATGAAAACAAAAGGTCGGTATTCCACAGCCTCGAATATAGCGGGAATCCTGTTGATTACAAAGGAGATAGTTGCAGAAAGCGGGAATGTTGTTGAAAAGAAAGGTGGTTAGTAGGTGGTAGGTGGTAGGTGGTAGGTGATAGGTGGTAGATGGTAGGTAGGAGGTGGGGAAAAACGTCTACCTCCGCCTTCCACCAGGCTTTTCCTCTCAGACCTCTAATCTCTGCCTTTTTGCTCGTCACTCGTCACTCGTCCCGCCTCGGCGGGTCACTCTTCTTTAGTGCGTCACTATTCGCTCACCATGCTGCTGGTGGTCCCGTTCATAATTGACGCCATAATCGGGACGATCAGGAGATGACCTTCGTCATCACCACCCCCTAACCCCCTCCCGCCGCGGCGGGAGGGGGGATCGGAGATTCCCCTCCTTGGTTAAGGAGGGGCCCAGGGGGTGGTTGCTCCCCGACCGGTGTGCTGGCAAGCGCGCGCCATGCAACCCATGCCCGCGCCACGCCTACATAGCGAAACTGCTGTACCGAACCACCAATCATTGGGGTGCAGCCGGCTGCGCTCGTACTACGGTTGTGGGGCGTTGATGGTGCCGTCCTGCGCGCCGTCCTGCGCGTCTATGCCGCCACGCGCGGAACCGTTATAATGCCGAGTTCGCGTCTATTGGGGAGGAGGCACGTCGATGCAACTTACTGAATTCAGGAATGAGCCGCTTCGCGACTTCAAGGGCAACCCGGAGCACGAGAGGCTGATGAAAGAGGCACTGGACGAAGTCCGGCAGGAGTTGGGCCAGGAATACGACCTTGTGATCAACGGCGAGAGGATCAAGACTCAGGATGAGTTTTGCTCATACAATCCTGGGCAGAAAGATCAGGTGGTTGGCGTTTTTTCCAAAGCCGACGCGGAACTGGCGGACCGCGCCATCCGCGCGGCAGACGAGGCCTTCAAAACCTGGAGCCACACGCCGGCCGAACGGCGCGCTGAACTGGCGCTCGAAACCGCCAGGATCATACGGGAGCGCAAGTTCCATTACGCGGCGTGGATGTGTTACGAAGTGGGCAAGACGTGGGCGGAGGCCGATGCGGATGTGGCGGAGGCCATCGACTTCGCGGAGTTTTACGGGCGCGAAATCCTCCGGCTTGACCAGCCGCAGCCCCTCACTTCAGTCTACGGTGAGAGGAATTCTCTGCGTTACCTCCCTCTTGGGGTGGGGGTCGTTATTCCCCCCTGGAACTTCCCGCTCGCTATCCTCACGGGGATGACCCTGGCATCCGTGGCGGCCGGTAACACCGTGGTCCTGAAACCTTCCAGCGATTCCCCCGCGATCGGGTACAAGCTGTTCGAAGCGTTGGAGGAGGCGGGAATGCCTCCAGGGGTGGTGAACTTTCTCCCCGGCCCGGGTGGTTCAGTCGGAGACGTCCTGGTGGGACATCCGCGAACACGCTTTGTGGCCTTCACGGGCTCGAAGGAGGTGGGGTTGCACGTCAACCAAGTAGCGGCGAAGACGGGGCCGGGGCAGATCTGGGTGAAGCGTGTCATTGCGGAAATGGGCGGCAAAAACTCCATCGTGGTGGATAGTGAGGTGGATTTGGAGGCGGCGGTGGAAGGCGTCACCGTCTCTGCCTTCGGCTACCAGGGCCAGAAATGTTCGGCGTGCTCGCGCGCCATCGTGGTGGAGTCGGTTTATGAAGCCTTCCTCGACAAGCTACAGAGCCGGGTGGAGCAAATTAGGGTCGGCCCTGCGACGCACCTTAACAACTACATGGGTCCTGTGATTAACGCCCGGGCGAAGCAGTCCATCCTGGAATACATTGAGATCGGCAAGAAGGAGGGCCGCCTCATTACGGGCGGCGAGGAAGCTCCCGGACCGGGACACTTCATCCAACCCACGGTGATTGCGGACGTCGCTCCCCAGGCCCGCATCGCACAGGAAGAGATCTTCGGCCCTGTGCTGGCGGTCCTCAAGGCCCGGAACTTTGATGAAGCGCTGGAGATCGCCAACAACACGGAATATGGCCTGACGGGGGCCGTGTACACAAAGAACCGCTCGAAGATGGATAAGGCTGCTGAGGACTTCTTCGTGGGCAACCTCTATTTCAACCGGAAATGTACCGGCGCCCTGGTGGGCGGTCACCCCTTTGGCGGCTTCAACATGTCAGGCACAGACTCGAAAGCCGGCGGCCGTGACTACCTTTTGCTCTTCACGCAGGCCAAAGTAGTTTCTGAGAAGCTAGCCCCGTAGGGTCGCGTTGCTGCGTACACGTTTTTTTTGGCTTGCAGCCTCCCCTTGCGCATATTGATAACTCGGCTAAGATCAGGATGATGCCAAGAGAGCGGTTTCGGCGGTCCGTTGCGTGCATAATGAGACCATGCCCGACGTAATGGTGCCGCTGCCACCCGATGTCCTGCGACGTATTCTTCGAATCCAGGTCTTCACGCTCACTTGGATGTGTCTGGAAGCGGCGGTGTCCCTGATTGCTGCCTGGCGGGCCCACAGCCCGGCCTTGCTTGCCTTTGGTGGCGATAGCGCAATCGAACTGGTTTCTGCCCTGGTGGTTTACTGGCGGTTCCGCTTCTATTCCACGGCAATGAAAGCCGAGGACTCAGCTACTCGAATCGCCGGCGGCCTGCTCTTTGCCCTGGCGGCATACGTGCTGCTCGTTTCAGGAGCGGCACTACTCGGGAACCGGGAGGTCCACCCCAGTCTTGCAGGAATAGCTCTCCTACTTGTTGCTGCTATGGTGATGCCCTGGCTGGCCGGTCAAAAGCGTAAGTTGTCAGCCAGCGCGTCAAGCACTGCGTTGAGAGCCGATGCGGCGGAATCTGCGGTCTGTGGTTACATGGCTTGGATTGCCCTGGCCGGCCTGTCAGTCAACGCCGCTTGGGGAATCAAGTGGGCAGACCCCGTCGCAGCTTTATGCCTCACACCTTTCATCTTGCACGAAGGGCGGGAAGCGGTAAGGGGAAAGTCCTGTGAATGCCAGTGACCATTCAGGATGGCTGGAATTGCCGATTCTCGATTGCCGATTGCCGATTGCTGATGGACATCGGAAGGAGTTGCCACACCACTTTTTCAATCGGCAATCAGCAATCGGCAATGAAAACCCGGCGGCACTCATCTCCAGGAGGCGTGAATGAACGCGAAAGATCTTTTCCTACGAATCTGGGACCGGGAGTTCCAGACTACGGTTAGGGTCTTCAAGGCCTTTCCCGCAGATCAGCTCGAATTCAAGCCGCACGAGCGGTCGCGCTCCGTCCGCGATCTGGCCTGGCAGTGTGCAATTGATGAGCGAGTGATCGGAATGATCGAAGACCAGAACGACCTCAGAAACGTCCCCCCGAACCCGCCACCACCCGAAACGATGGAGGAAATCGTTGCCGCATACGAGGGCGCCCACCGCGAAGCGTTCGCGAAAGTGAGCCAGTTCTCGGAAGAAGAGTTCAACAAAACAGTCTCCTGCCTCGTCCGGGGAGGAGAGTGGAAGATGCCGCAACCCGAGGCATTCTGGGGAAACCTGATGGATGAAGTGCATCACCGCGGCCAACTGACCATTTACTTGCGCCTGGCCGGCGGAAAGGTGCCGTCCATCTATGGCCCTTCGGGGGACGAGCCCATGCCGGGGTATAAGGGGGCATGAGGCTCCCGTGTCAGCACCCAGGGGTTGCCGATCGAGGGATCATTTCCCCACGCTCGCAGCGTCAAAATCGTTTTGCAAAGCAGCTATTTTGGAGAGCCATGATTTGTACTGCGCGAGTGAGAAGGGCGGCATACCTTGCAGATAATGATTAACGTACCTCTTGCCGTTGGCCGTCCACTCCATCAGGAAGAGTCGCTTGCCGGAATGAAAGACTGGGATGGCGCCCACTTCCAGGTTCGCATTTGCCTTCACGGGTGGCGCATAGACTGCTTTTTGTGTATGCGCCACCGGCGTCTTTGGATCCACTCCAGCAAACCGCCTTCTACCGATCATAGTAACCGTACCTCTCGATTTCGTCCCACATGGCCAGTACATTCTCGAGTTTGGCGGCAGGATGAATCTCGGTAGTCGAGCCAATCCAGAAGCGCCCTGCGGCCCCGGCTTCGTCGATGGTCCTCCGCACTGTTTCCCGGACCTCTGATTCGGCGCCGAAAGGCAGGAGTTGCGAGACGTCAATCCCACCCATCAAGATCCACTCCGGATAAGCCTTTCGGACGTCTCCCGCATACATCCTCGACAGCGGTTCTAGAGGATTAATTCCATCGATCCCGGCTTGGCGGAAATCCTCGAGCACGGCCCAAAGGTTGCCGTCCGAGTGGTAGATCACTTTAATTCCGTGCTCATGCCACGCATCCACCAACTTTGCAAGCCGCGGAAAGAACTCCTTCCGCAGAAACTTAGGCGAGAAGAAAACCTGTTCCGTGCCGGCGATATCGGAATAGACCAGAGTTACAGGTGATAAGTCGGGGTCGGCCGTCTCGTGGACGCGTTGGATTTCCGCCCAGTTCAGCGCTTCCAACCAATCCGATACGAGCTGAGGGTTCTCCGCGTAGGCATAGGCCAGCAGGTCCAGTCCCGCCCGCACGTGAGCGGTGTCCAGCCCCACGGGGCTCTCGTTGGGGAAAATCACGGTGTTCTCGCCAACCTTCTCCTGCAACTCCAGAAACTGCTCACGAGGTGATTTCGAAGACGCTCCCCAGACATTACTCTTCCCGGCGAAGGTGAACATGTCGCCAAACTGGCGACGGTGGATTTCCTCGAGGTTGCGGGGAATGTAATCGAGCAACCCCTGCACATCGTTGAACGGACGCTCGATGAGCCAACTGGTCCACCATTCCTGTTTGTAAACGAAGCCGTCGTCGTGCCGGATGAGCTTCTCTTCAACGGGTGGCGCTATCCCCCGCGTAATATCAAGCCGCTCGCCAATGGTTTTGCACAGCAAGTCCAATCCGTTCTGCAAGGTGACCTTCTCACCCGTAGTATATTCAATGAGGGGTATATGCTGGATGAGATCAAAGACGGGTACCCGGTCAGGGAGTTCACCCCGCAAAGTGCATTCAATGCGCTGCCACGCCGTCATTCGATCCCTGGGAAGTTTGCGCATCGCTTATCTCCTCTTCAACAATAACCACACCTCTTGATGACCGTTGCGGCGAGCTACGCATAAGAACGGCTCATTATACTCCGCAGCTTTATGTGTCAACAAAAATCGAATTCCAAACTCTGAAACTGGCTCAGGATGACATGTCATTCTGATCCCGTCGCGCGGGAGAAGAATCTGCTTCTGGTTGCGGCCTACGGCCGGGCTTTAAACTTTATGCGGTGCTTGGCATCTGCCGATAGAAACGATTGGAGTGATGCCATGAAGTCAGCGCGCCAGATCCTGCTTTCCCTTGTCCACGCAACCCAATCCTTAACCCAGAGGGTGATTGGTCGCCGGGGGATTCGCGTTCGGGAACCCTTGGCTTACGTCCTGGCTTTTGCGCTGGTGGTCGTGACAGTGGGGGTCTTCCTACGTTTCCACATTGCAAGCACGTACCAGGGAGAAATGGCCTACTGGCGGGCGCGGCAAGCCGCTGTTGCCGATGATCGGGCGCTTCGGATCTCGGACTGGTTAACCGAACGTCAAGCTGATGCGGAACTCATCTCCAGTTATCCTTTGGTCCGTGCTGCCTTGCGGGTTCACCACGATGCGGGCCAGCCTTCGGGACGCCCTGTGGTCCGCCTGCCGGAATTGACGGCAGTCCTGGACGAAATGGAAGGGTTGTGCTCCTACTCCGGAGTCTACGTTTTGGACCGTGAAGCACGCGTGGTGGCGCAGTCCAGCCACTCGACACCCTTGAGCCCTTTGCTCGCCGCAACCTGCCGGGATGCGGCCCGCACGAGCGGGAGGCGCATCGATTTGCTGGGCGACGCGCCGGACCGAAGCCTGATCAGTTTCAGCGTGCCCGTGTTCGCGGAGTCGGATCCGACCACTACGGGCCGACCCCCGGCCCAACCTCTTGGGATTGCCCTCGTGGTGATGGACGCCGCGCGGACGATTTTTCCCCTTGTGGCACGGGAGGGTGTCCTGACCCAGACCGGGGAAACACTTCTCGTGCGCCGCGAAGGCGACGAAGTCATCTTTTTCTCCCCGCTACGCCACTTTCCGGCAGGTTCCCCGAACTTGCGGTTTCCTCTTTCCACCGCTCCCCTCCCCGCACGCCGTGCCGTGGAAGGCCTCGAGACCTTTGTGGAGTACAACGACTACTGGGGCGCTCCGGTGCTGGCGACAACCCGGTACATTCCGCTAACCGAGTGGGGAATGGTCCAAAAAATCAACCGCGCCGAAGCCTTGCGTAATTTTTACCGGATGGCGATTGTGGAGGGGCTGGCCGCAGGCCTCTTGATCATCTTGCTTGGCGGCCTCCTGCTGTTTCATCGCCGGGACGTCCTGACGCGGGTGCTGAAGCAGGAAGAGGCGAAGTTCCGCGCACTCCTGGAGTCGGCGCCGGATGCCATGGTGATCGCGGATGGTGAGGGCCGGGTCGTCCTCCTCAACGCCCAAGCGGAGACGATGTTCGGGTTCAGGCGCAAAGAACTGATAGGCCTGGGGTTGAGAATGCTGTTCCCCGAGTGGGCGCACGTGCAGCACGGCGAGAGTCTTCCATGGGATTTCTCGACGGAGGTCGCGCAGCAGGTAGGAAAGACCATGGAGATACGCGGCTTGCGGAAGGACGGCACCAAGTTTCCCCTCGAGGCCAGACTCGGCTACATCGAGACCGCTGAGGGACCCACCTTCTCCTGCGCTATTCGCGACATCACGGAGCACAAGCGCGCGGAGGAAGCGCTGAAGGAAAGCGAGGAGCGTTTCCGCAGCCTCGTCGAAAACGCCACCGTCGGCATCTATCGCACCACTCCAGAGGGTCACATCCTGATGGCAAATCCCACCCTGGTCAGGATGTTGGGGTATAAGGAGTTGGTGGAACTGGCCGTTCGCAACCTCGAGGGGCAAGGGTTTGAGCCGAGCTATCCTCGGCAGGTGTTTCGCCAGCGAATGGAGCGGGACGGTGAAGTCGGGGGTTTAGAAGCGGCTTGGACGACGCGGGACGGGTCGACGATCTTTGTGCGGGAAAGTGGGCGCGTGGTGCGGGGAGAATCCGGAGAGGTGTTGTACTACGACGGAGTCGTGGAAGACATCACGGAGCGCAAGCGCGCCGAACAGGCGCAGCGCGAATCCGAGGCGCGCTACCGCCGGCTCTTCGAACAGAACCTCGCCGGAGTCTTCCGGGGCACGCTAGACGGGCATGTGCTGGATTGCAACAACGCGTACGCGCGCATGCTCGGATACAACTCGCCGCAGGAAATTCTGGACCTTGAAAAGCTGGATTACTTCTACGACGCCCAGGAGGGAATGGCCGCCCTAGCCCGGTTGCGCAGAGAAGGGTCTCAAGCCAACTTCGAAATCCGTCTGAAGCGCCGCGACGGAAGCCCCATCTCGGTCCTCTCGAACGTCACCTTGACCGAAATGGGCGAAAGCCGCCTGCTGCTGGTGGAAGGGACGCTGATCGATATCACCATGCGCAAGCGCGCCGAGGAGGCGCGTGCGTTTCTAGCCTCCCTGGTGGAATCCTCCCAGGATGCCATCATCGGCACGACTTTGGAGGCGTTAACCGTAAGTTGGAACCATGGAGCCGAGGAACTCTATGGGTACAGTGCCGAAGAAATGATTGGGAACTACGTTTCCGTCCTATATCCCCCAGACCACCTTGATGAATTCGCACCGCTTGTCGAAAAGGTCCGCCAGGGAAAAAGGATCAACTGCTACGAGTCTGTCCGGGTTCGCAAGGATGGCACTCGGTTGGACGTATCACTGACCTTCTCGCCGGTCTATGACACGACAGGGAGAATCACTGGAACGGTGACCATCGCCCGAGACATCACCGAGCGCAAGCGCGCAGAAGCCGAAATGACTGAACGACACCGTTTGGCGACACTCGTGGCTGAAGTGGGGGTGGCGCTCACGGGGGCCGAGAGCCTGCGCCAAGGCTTGCAGCAATGTGCGGAGATCCTGGTACGCAACATCAACGCTGCTTTGGCTCGCATCTGGACCGTAAACGAGGCGGACAAAGTCCTCGAGCTCGAGGCCAGCGCCGGAATGTACACTCACCTTGATGGTGGCCACGCGCGCGTACCCATGGGGCACAAACTCGGGCGCATCGCCGAGAACGGTGAGCCGCACTTGACGAACACGGTGCAGCAAGATTCCTGGGTGGGAGACCCGGAATGGGCGCGGCGGGAAGGCATGGTGGCGTTTGCGGGCTATCCCTTGAGAGTTGGGGAGCACGTGTTGGGGGTGGTGGCGGCGTTCGCGCGTCAGCCCCTGACGCCCACCACGCTTCAAGCCTTCGCGTCCGTGGCCCACAACCTCGCGCAGTTTATCAAGCGCAAGCGGGCGGAGGAGGCGCTTCGAGAAAGCGAAGAGAAGTATAGAGCCCTGATCGAAACGACGGGAACTGGGTATGTGATTACTGACATGCAGGGCAGGGTGGTCGACGCCAACCCGGAATACGTTCGGCTCACCGGCCACCAGGCGTTGCAGGAAATTCTCGGTCGCAGGTTCACCGAGTGGACAGCACAACACGACCTCGCGCGAACCGCTGAGGCAGTCCGCAGGTGTGCAGAGCTGGGCTTCACCCGCAACTTCGAGATCGAGCATGTGAACGGAGATGGGAAGTGCACACCCATCGAGGTGAACGCCACGGTCGTGCCGGCGGCGGGGGGCGTCCGTATGGTCGGCCTGTGCAGAGACATCACCGAGCGCAAACGGGCGGAGAAAGCCCTGGAAGAGCGAACCGCTTACCTCAACACCCTCATTGAGATCAGCCCCGTGGGCATCGTGGTTCTGGACAAAGAGGAACGCATCCAGATGTGCAACCCAGCGTTTGAGAGACTCTTTCTCTACTCGCGCGAAGAAATGCAGGGCTTCAATCTGGGCGAACTCATTATACCCAGGGAATTGGTTTCCGAAGCTGAGAGTTTGACCAAGCAATCCCTGGGTGGCGCCAGCGTGCATGCCACCAGCCGCCGCCGTCGCAAAGACGGCACCCTCGTGGATGTGGAGATCTACGCTGTGCCGCTGGTGGTGGACGACAAGCCGCTGGGGCACCTGGGCCTTTACCAGGACATCACCAAGCGCAAGCGCGCCGAGGAGGCGCTCCGAACCTCGGAAGAGCGCTACCGCGAGCTTTTCGAGAATGCCAGCGACCTCGTTTACACCACCGATCTCGAGGGCCGTCTAACCTCTCTCAACAGAGTCGCGGAGCAGACCCTCGCGTACTCTCGGGAGGAAGCTACCCAGATGAACCTCCGGCAACTGGTCGACCCCAGGCACTGGCAGCGGGTTGAACAGACCCGCGAGCGGCTCCTGGCCGGTGATTCCGCTGTCACCCTCGAGCTGGAAATCACGGCAAAGGACGGCCGCCGGGTGATGCTGGAAGTGAACCCCCGCCTGATCTACAAAGACGGGAAGCCCGTCGGGATGCAAGGCATTGGGCGCGACATCACGGGCAGGGAGGAGAGAGAAATGGAGTTGCGCCACGCTCAGAAACTGGAGTCCGTGGGCCGCCTGGCATCCGGAATTGCCCACGAAATCAATACCCCCATCCAATTCGTGGGCGACAATACGCGCTTCGTGCAGGACTCTTTCGGGGGTTTGCAAACCCTCCTCAGCAAGTACCAGGAACTCCGCGACGCCGCGGCCTCCGGCACCGTCAGCCCAGACCTCCTGGCCGCAGTGCGCCGAGTCGAAGAGGAATCGGACTGTGCCTACTTGCTGGAGGAGATTCCCAAAGCACTTACGCAGACGCTCGATGGTGTGACTAGGGTGGCGACCCTCGTGCGCGCCATGAAAGATTTCGCTCACCCAGAGAGCAAGGAGAAGGCTGCCGCCGACCTCAACAAGGCGCTGCTTAGCACCCTTACCGTGGCGCGTAACGAGCTGAAGTATGTTGCCGATGTCGAGACCGATCTCGGCGATCTGCCGCCGGTGGTTTGCAATATCAGTGATTTGAACCAGGTTTTCCTGAACCTGCTGGTGAACGCCGCCCACGCCATCGGCGAAGTCGTGAAAGGCAGCGGGGAGAAAGGCAAGATCCGGGTTCGCACGGTGGCGGAAGACAACACGGTTCTAGTCACCATCACGGACACGGGCTGCGGCATTCCTGAGGGCATTCGCACCAAGGTTTTCGATCCCTTTTTCACCACCAAAGAAGTGGGACGCGGAACGGGACAGGGCTTGGCGATTGCGCGGTCGGTGGTAGTCGAGCGCCACAAAGGGACCCTGACCTTCGAGAGCGAGGTCGGGAAGGGAACCACCTTCTACATCTGTTTACCCCTCGACCCCGGGGAATGTTCCAGGGAGACGAAAGTGCAATGAGGCGCGGGTTTTTTGTAGACGACAAACTCGGGATAGCGGAGGCATGATATGGCCGAACTGAATCGACCGCGAATTCTGATTGTGGACGACGAGGTGCTGGTGCTCGACGCCCTGCAACGGCAGTTGCGGACGCACTTTGACGTGACCGTTGCCTCCGAGCCTAAGGAAGCTATGAAACTGGTTGTGTCCAAAGGACCGTATGCCGCGGTCGTCTCTGACCTGCGGATGCCCGGCATGGATGGTGTCGCCCTGCTGTACTGCATCCGGAAGCTCTCGCCGGATACGGTGCGTGTCCTGCTGACCGGTTACGCGGACGTCGAAGCGGCGATCGCGGCGGTCAACGAAGGAAATATCTTTCGTTTCCTCAGCAAACCTTGCCCGACCGGGACGCTCATCCGAGCGCTGGAAGCTTCCGTCGAACAGCACCGGCTGATCACCACCGAGCGCGTGCTTCTGGAGCAGACGCTGCGCAGCAGCCTTAAAACGCTTACCGACATCCTGGCGCTTGTCAACCCGGTAGCTTTCGGGCGCGCCATCCGGGCCCGTAAGCTGATAAGTGAATTGGCTTCTCTGGAGAAGGTATCGGACCCTTGGCAGGCTGAAATCGCGGCTATGTTGGCACAGATCGGATGGGTGACCCTTCCCGCTGAGACCGCGAGCAAGCTCTGTCGTGGCGCCGCACTCTCCCTATCCGAACAAGCCATCGTGGATAACCTGCCCACCCTGACCCAACAACTCCTGGCCAACATTCCCCGCCTCGAGCCCGTCCGGGAGATTCTCCATTACCAAGACAAGCACTACAACGGACAGGGACCACTTCACAACAAGACCTGCGGTGACGCCATCCCCTGGGGGGCACGCGCGCTCAAAGCCGTCTCGGATTTCGACGTCCTGGAGTCCCAGGGCTACTCGGCGGAAGTGGCGCTAGATACCATGCGAGTTCGCACGGGGTGGTATGACCCCGCCATGCTGGAAGGTCTCGCAAAACTGCGAGGAGACAAACCCCGCGAGGCGACGGTCATGAAGCTCCCCCTCCACGCGGTGCAGCCGGGAATGATCTTCGCCGAAGATGTCAAAAACCACTCTGGCCTGCCGCTGATTGCACGCGGTCAAGAGGTTACGCCGAGCCTGATCGAGCGGATCAAGAATTTGGCGCTGAATTCGAAGATTAATGATCCCGTGCTGGTCATACTTCCGATCCAGCCGTCCATCCCTCCACTAGGCGCAGAGGCATTGAACGCTCAAGGCGGGTCTACCCTCGCGGGGGGAACACAGCCCAAAAACGCTGGGGCCTGAGCGGGTCCGCCCCGAGGAACGCCTGGGACCAAGCGAGACTCCCCTCGTCACACGGGTTCTACCTTGCCTAGTTCGTCGATCTGCCGCTCGATGTTCTCGCTCACCTCCACCCCCTCTCGGCTAACCCCCTGATCGAGGGCCTCGAGGATACCTATCATCCGATGGAGTGGGACGGCGACAAGGAGATGGTCTTTGGCAAAGCCAGCCAATCTCCTCGCCCCAAAATCGAGGAGAGACAGCCCTATCTCACCCGTGACCGCTGGGTAGGTGATCCCAGTCCTGCAAGCGGGACCAGAAAGCTCGACCTTCAAGGAGCCACCTTCCCAGTAGCCCGCCAAACTTACGAGACGGTGGAGAGGGTCGGGTTTGCCAACGAACACCACGATGTCAGGTTGGGTCGCCGCGCTCGATAGAGGCGAGAAAAAGACGTGACTCGCCATGCCCAGGGGTGGCGGGACAGTCTGTTGGCTGCGATGCATCGCAACACGGGAGCAGTAGACCTTTTCCTTGTTGACGAGGAAATGCACTAGCCCTTCTCGCCCTTGCGGTGGCATCTGTCCAAGCCCTAGGCTGACGAGGCCCCCGGGGCAGCCACAGGTCTCCGCAGTAATGGTGACGGCTTGGCCTTCGCTGGCTTTCTTCAAGGCTTGGCACACGGAAACTTTCCCCTGAGGAGAGGGGGTCCCCGGCGCCGGTGCGCCCGCGAAAGTCACGGCGATGGGGTCCGTGTCGAGCTTCAGTTCTCTTTTCAACCGCTCAGACCATTTCTGCCAATACATTTTCTCCCTCCTGCCCTTCCCCCCAGGCCGCTCACCCCAACCTCTGCCTGTCGATGAGATGAGGCCGCTGGCTATCCACTGAAGGAGGCGGCAACCATGCCGCTCGAAGCCAAGGCCGCGCCCCGTCCCGCGAAAGTGGCAGGCAGATTGTATCCAACCCAAACTCACAGAGTCAATTATGCCTTCGGCTCAAAAATAGAGGTGGGAAAGGTCGATCCACGCGGATACAATTGCGCACCAGAAGCAATGACCAGAGCCGACAAACCGAAGTGCCGGAACAAAGCCTTGGCGGCCGGTAACAGGGTGTGGCTGGGGGCCGTGATTTGCTCGCTCTTCGCCGGTCCAGCAATCACGGCAGGGGTGGGCGTGGCCGTGTCCGGCGCTCGACACGCCGGCGCCTTGGAAAGTTCGATTTCGCGCCAAGTGCCCCAGTGCGTTGCTGAATCACCGTTCTTCAAAAGTCTACCAAAGGGCTTCCGCTGGCCGGACCCTGGCGACGCGTTGAGCCTGCGCGTGCTCGAGGAATATGGGGCGCTCTTCGTCGCTCGTGGAGGAGTTGTGCTTCCCCCCGTTGTGATATTTCCAGACCAAAATGCCGTCGCGCACTGGCAATCAACCCTACGCGTAGAGCAGGCTGAGCTCGCCGGCATCCCTGTGAGACTTCAGAGCGCCGCGATGCGAGCCTTGATGAAGGCCCGCGAAGAAGCATTTCAAGCTCATGTTGACATTTCACCCCGCGGCCCTGACGCAGCACAGCGCGGCTATGCCCAAACCCTCGAACTATGGAGGAGCCGTGTCAATCCGGGTCTTCAACATTGGGTCGATAAGGGCTTGCTGAGTGTCTCCGAAGCAGAAAGGATCAGGAAATTACCTGCCCCTAAGCAGGTGCCCGAGATCCTCGAGCTCGAAAAGCGAGGGATGTATTTCAGCAAAGATTTCTCCAAGTCAGTTCTCCTGTCCGTAGCACCTCCTGGCGCCTCACAGCATCTTTCCATGCTCGCCTTCGATGTCAAAGAACACGATGACCCTGTCGTCCGTTTAATCCTGGAACACCATGGCTGGTTTCAAACCGTAAGGTCTGACTTGCCCCACTTTACTTACCTGGGCGTCAAGAAACAACTGCTTCCATCCCTCGGGCTCAAGATGGTCAGAAACGGCGACCGCGTGTTCTGGATTCCAGACTTTGCGTGCCCACCACCTACAAAACCTTAGATCTGGAAGTGTGAGATATTTAGGGTTCGTCGGGAAAGCTTCTTTCCTACTTCTGACTCCTGAATCCTGACTTCTGACTCCTTCTCTCCAACGCCTCTTCAATCCTCCGCAGCATGAAGACGTCTTCCCGGTTGTAGGTCAACAGTTCTTTCAGGAAGCGCTCTGTTCGGGTGGTCACATATTTCTTCCACGTCTCGTCGGCCCACTTTCCGTCCTTGCCAGCGAGCTCGCGTTTCAGGCCCAGCATCTCCTCGATGGCCTTCTGGCCTCCCCACAGGCCCGCCTTCCAGCAGGCCGGGCAGAGGTCCAGGTGCTTGAATGTCTTGTCCAGCACCACGCCCAGTTGCGCTGCAATCACCGGGAAGTCGAACCCTGTGTAACCCTTCACATTGTCGGGAATCGAGCGCCCGTTGTAAGTGACAATGCGCTCCACTCCCGCCAGCAACGCCATCAGCGCTTCTCGGGTGGCTTCCTCACCTACAAGCTGGACAAAGGCGTCCTTCTCGCCATCCACGATCCTCACCCCGATCACCGTGATCTTGTGGTTTTTGCAGTCCCTGAAGAGGCGCTGGTCGGCAAATGTTCCAACGTAGTTGGTTTCGATATCGAGGTAGGCAGTTTTCACATTCTCCCCTTTCGAGCAGCCTCTTGATTTAGGCGGAAGTGTCAGTAGTCCCGCCACGGCGGGTCAGTGGTCAGTTGAAAAGACGGGGCTGGGGACTGGCGTTCTTCCCCACCTACCATCAACCTTCTGTCTTCTGACTCCTGACTTCTGAATTCTGCTCGCCACCTGTCACTCTCGCCCCAGGAAGTCCCGCCGCTTCCGGGTTTTTTGCTCCTTGCCGGGTTCGAGGGAGCGCGCCAATTGCACGGCTTCGAAGCCAAACCTTTCGCGCAGCTTATCGGCGGCTTTGAGAATCTTATCAAGTTTATCGCGCTGCGGCGCCTCGAGCAAATTGCGTTGGAACACGGCGCGTTCAAGGTTCGACGCGCGGACGCCCACGAGGCGGACTTTCTTCTTCGCTTCGTATGAGCTTTCAAAGAGATGCAAAACGTTTTCAAAGATGACCGAATCGAGGTTTGTCGGCTCGTCGATGGTGATGTCTCGGGTGAGGGTCTTGAAAGGGGCGTAGCGAAGTTTCAACCCCAGCGTGTGCGCAAACAGGCCATGGTCGCGCAAACGCCGCGCCACGAGTTGGGCCAGATAAGAAAGCGTACGCTCCAATTCCTCGAGGTCGTCGATATCTTCGTCAAAAGTGGTTTCGTGGCTGATGGATTTGGGCTCTTCCCCGTAGGCGTAGGCGTCAATGTCCCGCCCGCATGACTTCGTGTAAAGCCACTCGCCGAATTTGCCGAACTGCTCCCGCAACTTCTCCTCGCCCATTTGCTGGAGGTCGCCGATGGTGGTGATGCCCAGCGAGCGCAGTTCCGGCTCCGTCACCTTTCCGATGCCGGGCATGCGGCGGATCGGTAGGGGGGCAAGAAACGTTGCTTCATAGCCCGGAAAGATGTAAAGCAGGCCGTGAGGTTTGGCCTGGTCGGAGGCGATCTTGGAAACCAGGTGGGAAGTGGAAAGGCCAATCGAGCAGTTGAGTCCGGTACGCTCCTTCACCGTGCGAATCAGCTTATCGGCAGCCCGAAATGCCGAGCCGTGCAGACGCTCGCAGCCGCTGAGGTCGAGGTAGGCTTCGTCGATTGACACCATCTCGACCACGGGCGTGAATTCGCCGAAGATCTGGCAGAGCTTGTGGGAATAGTCGCTGTACTTGTGGTGCTGGCCGCGCAGGAAGATGGCGTGCGGGCAGAGTTTCTTGGCGGCTCGGATCGGCATGGCGGAGTGCACGCCGAACTTGCGCGCTTCATAGCTGGCCGCAGCCACCACCCCCCGCCCCTCCGGGTCTGCGCCGACGATTACAGCCTTGCCTCTGAGGGAAGGGTCTTCCAACTCCTCGACGGAAACGAAGAAGGCGTCCATGTCGATGTGCAGGATTTGGCTTAGCATCTGCGAACATCCAGGGGCTGGGGGCTGGGACAATTTTAGATTTTGGATTTTAGATTTTGGATTGCTCCCCCACCTGCCACCTGCCTCCTCCCTTCTGAGTCCTGCCTTCTGCCTCCTGTCTCCTTCTTCCGCGCGCTAACCACCCGCGGAATGCCGGCCAAATCGGGCATGACTTCAATTTCCGTCCACTCCTGGCCGAGCAGGGCGAGCACTTTCGCGCGCATATTGTAGCCAATCTCTACCACCACGAAGCCGCCGGGCTTAAGCGCTTCGAGGGCTTGCGGTAACAGGCGAGCATAGATTTCGTCGCCGCGCTCAAGGTCGCCACCCCAAGCGATGCGCGGCTCAAATTGCCGCACCTCCCGTTGCACCATTTCGATGTCCCGCTTCCCGACATAGGGTGGGTTCGAAACCACAAAATCAAACGTGCCCAGGAAATCTTTATCGAGAAATCGAGCGAGGAGGTCGCTTTCGAGGAACTTGACGCGTTCCGGCATTTCCAAGCGAACTGCATTTCGCGACGCCACCACCAGAGCCGGCCTGGAGATGTCTGCGCCGAAGAGGATGGCGCGGGGAAGCTCGGAAGCGAGCGCCAGGGCAATGCACCCGGAGCCTGTCCCTACGTCCACGATGCGCAGCCTAGCTTCTTTCGCCAATCCGCTGCGGCGCGCCAGTTCGAGCACTCGCTCCACGGCGCGTTCAGTTTCAGGGCGAGGAATCAGGACGTCGGGGGTGACCTCGAAATCGAGCCCCCAGAACTCCTGGTGGCCGGTGATGTATTGCGTCGGCTTGCCGGTGGTTCGCTCGTCAATCAGCAGGAAGTAGCGCTCGGTTTTCTCCGGCGGCAGGTTCATCTCGGCGTTGGAGTGAAGAAAAGCGCGGTCGCAATGGAGGATGTGCATCAGCAACAGTTCAGCGGCAAGCTGTGCGGAAGGGACCTGGTGTTCGAGGAGCGTCTCGAGGCCGGTCGTGAGAGCGGTACGGAGCTGCATGGCGGACTAAAAGCAGTAGGCAGTAGGCAGTAAGCAGTAGGCAGTAGGCAGTAAGCAGTAGGCAGTAAGCAGTAAGCAGTAGGCAGTCGGCAGTGGGGAGAGGGAAATGAGTAATACAGCGCGGCTCTTGGCCGAAACCAAAACGACACTCTCCGCGTCCTCCGTGCCTCTCAAGCCTTAACACAGAGCACACTGAGCGTCTCAGTGGCCTCTGTGTTGACGCTCTTCTGACCAAGGAGTACACAGAGAAATCTTCGCCGCACGACAAGAAGATGAAAACTAGTGGTACAGAATTCAAGATTCAGAGTTGCCCCAGCCTCCTGCCCCGTTTATTCAACTGACGACTGACAACTGACGACTGACAACTGTTCTTCACGCTGCTACGGTCACTTGCTTCAACTTCTCGGCCTGGTAGTAGGCGCTCAGCGCCTCAATGATGTTGTCGAGCTTTCCGTTCATGACTCGGTCAAGCTGGTGAATGGTCAGGCCGATGCGGTGCTCGGTGAGGCGATTCTGAGGGAAGTTGTAGGTTCGGATTTTCTCACTGCGGTCGCCGGTGCCGACCATGGAGCGGCGCTCTTCCGTGATCTGTTTCTGCTGCTCCTGAAGCTTCATTTCGTAGAGCCTGGAGCGGAGCACGCGAAGCGCTTTGGAGCGGTTCTTGATCTGCGACTTCTCATCCTGGCAGGAAACCGCCATGCCGGTCGGCAGGTGCGTGATGCGCACCGCGGAGTAAGTCGTATTCACCGATTGGCCGCCCGGCCCGGAAGAGCAGAATGTATCGATGCGAATATCTTTGGGGTCAATCTCGATTTCCACTTCGTCGGCTTCCGGGAGCACCGCTACCGTGATGGCCGAGGTATGGACGCGTCCCTGCTGCTCGGTGGCCGGGACACGCTGCACGCGGTGCACGCCGCTTTCATACTTGAGCTTGCTATAAACCTTTTGCCCTTCGATCAGAGCGATGACTTCCTTCAGGCCGCCGATGCCTGAGAGGCTCGTCGAGAGGACTTCCACCCGCCAGCCCTGTGATTCAGCGTAGCGGTCATACATGCGGAAGATTTCCTGCGCAAAGAGCGTCGCCTCATCCCCACCCGTGCCGGCGCGGATTTCCACCACCACGTTCTTCTCGTCGTTCGGATCTTTGGGAAGCAGCAGGATTCTGAGTTCCTCTTCCACCTTCGTCTGCCGCTTCTCCAAGTCTGCGAGTTCTTCATGCGCCAGGGCTTTCATCTCGGCGTCGGTGGAGGCCTCCTCGAGCAGCGCCTTGGTTTCTACCAGCCACTTCCGGATGCTTTTCCACTCGCGGTACTTCTCGACAAGCTCGCCGAGCTCGGAGTGTGCTTTGGCGGTCTTCTGGTACAGGGTTTGGTCCGCCAACACGGCAGGGTCTCCGAGTTGCGCCGTTAACTCGTCATACTTGGTTTCGATTTCTGCTAGTTTCTCTGAGAAATGCATGGCTCACCGAAAAGAGTCGTCAGTTGTCAGTCGTCAGTGGCGAGGCGGGAGGCTGGAGTAATTGGGAGGTTGGAGCAATCCTCGATCTCTGTATTCCCCGCCACTCCCCACTGGCGGCTCAACTGACGCCCGGCAACTGACAACGGACAACTGACTACTGACAACTGACCACTGACAACTAGTTCTAAGCGACGAAAAACTCCCCACCGCGCGCCTTCTCAAGCTCCATGGCGGTCTCGATGGCCTGGATGGCGGTTTCGAGTTGGCGGTCGTCGGGCTCGCGCGTGGTGACACGTTGCAACCACAGCCCGGGCTGCGCCGCCCAGCGCCAGAGCCTTCCCTGCGATTTTGCCGCAAAGCGGATGAATTCGTAGGAGACGCCGACGATCACCGGCAGGAGCGCGAGCCGGCCCACGAATCGCATGGCGAAGGAGCGAAAGGGCAGGAACATGTAAAGGACCATGGCGATGGCCATCACCACCAGTAGAAAGCTGGTCCCGCAACGCGGATGAAAGCGTGTACACGCGCGCGCCGTTGCCACGTCAATGGCCCCGCGCTGCTCGTACGCCCACACCACCTTATGCTCCGCCCCGTGGTACTCAAATAACCGCCGGATTTCCTTCCATTGCGACATGAAAAAGAGGAACCCAAGGAATAAGAGAATGCGAATTGTTCCGTCCAGCAGATTAAATATCAGCAGGTTGCCCGTTACCGGGTACCGGCGGCTGATGATTGTTGCCAGAGAAAGCGGCACATACTTGTAGAAAAAAATGAAGAAGCCCAGAGAGAACGCCAGGTTCGCCGCCAGAAGCCAGTTGCTCAACTCGACTTTCTTTTCTTTTTCGGCCGGCTTCCCCTCTTCCTCGAGCGCTTGTTCAGCGGAGTAGCGCAAGGCTCGGATTCCGAGCACCATTGCCTGGCCCAGGACCCCCAACCCGCGCAGGAGCGGGTATTTCAGCCAGGGGTGCTTTTCAGAAGGCTTTTCCAGGTAGTCTTTTGCCACCGCAATCCCGCCGCTGGGCTGGCGCACCGCCACGGCATAGCTGTGCGGGGAGCGCATCATGACGCCTTCGATGACCGCCTGGCCTCCCATCAATGCCTCTTCCGGCGCCTGGAGAAGCGGTAGCGCAACCAGACGGAACAAGGTGCGAAAGCGATTGCTCATGCTGGCAGGATGCTGAAAAATCTTTGTGAACATTGTCATTCCGACCCTGAGCGCAGCGAAGGGGAGGAATCTCGCTCTGGAAACGAAGGACTTGCGAGATTCCTCGTCGTCCCGCGGACGCGGGACTCCTCGGAATGACAGGCTAGACGGGTTTTTCAGCATCCTGCTAGTCGAAAACAATCCCATAAACCTTCCGACTCCTCACCCCACCGCATCTTCCACCATCGAAACCCTTGCTGTGGAGGCTAGTCCAATTTCCGGAGAAGCGCTCTCGACGCGCAACGGGCCGCATAAGATTAGATGCGCGCAGGGGAGCCATTGCTCAGCATAGCCGCAAAGAAAAGGGGTGTCAATTCGGGCACTTCGAGATCGTCCGAAGCCCGCCTAGGCGGGCGACAGCCTTTAGCCCACGGCGAAAGAAGGTGTGAAAAAATCGCGCTGTAGCGGCGGTCTATGACCGCCGCGTCTTAGAATCAATGACTTCGGCGCTCATAGAGCGCCGCTACAAATGGCCAATCCGATTTTTTCACGGCTTCGAAAGCCGTGGGAACGGAGAAGGCTCCAGAACGGTGTCAAGCCCCGCAAGGGGCGGCATCAGCGCGGCTCGGGACGCTGCCCGATGCTCCCTGCGGGCTTATGTCGCCCGCCGCGGCGGGCTGGAAGACGAGCGCTGCGCTACAAGTTCTTCCCTCAGTACTGACAACTGAGAACCGATGACTGACAACTGTTGCTCGCCCAACTCACGCGCCGAATTCTGCCCGTCCCAGTCGAGCGCCGGGGAAAGCGAGGAGTCATAGCGGTAAGTGACCGGCGGCTTTTTCTTCTTGAACTGCGCCTGCGTTCCCACATCCGGGCGCATAGGGCTTTCCGCTTCCGGGTGGCGATACGGTTCTGCGGGTTTGGCGCTGTTCCCTTTCTTGCCCCCAGCACGGCCTTTGCTTGTCAACATCTTTGATCCCTCGTCTTCAGCGGCTCCTCGATGAGCTTCCTAGCGGGATTATAGTCCTAAGTTATCCGTCTCACAAAGACAAACAGGCCGACGCCGGGGGAATCGCCTGCCCTATTGAAGTTCTGGGCGAGTGGCGCGTACGTCGTTTTGTGATTTATGCGACGTCTTGGCAATTGCGCTAGAATGAACAGGTGCCCCGGGAGCGGCACTCCGGGGTGCCATGATCGTGTACATGCCAAACGGCGACCTATACGCGCCACCCGCTTGTCGCCTATATGAGTGCAAATAATCTTCCGAAGGCGTATCATGCCGACAAGAGGTAGAATGTTCCGTGGCCCCGTCAACTAAAGAGCTGAAAATCCTATTACTTCGAGCAGGTAATCGATGTGCTTTTCCTGGTTGCGATGACGTCCTTGTAGATCCGGGTCCGGACCCTGAGAATCCCACCATTACAGGCCAGATTGCTCACATTGTAGCCGAAACGCTTGATGGTCCTCGCGGGTATGATCCCCTGCCACAGGAAAAGCGAGACGACCACACTAACCTCATGCTCTTATGTCCAAAGCATCATAGGATTATTGACGATAAGCCTCAATACTACACAGTTGAGCGTCTACGCCAATACAAAGAAGACCACGAATCAAGGGTTCCAGCTACAGCAGTCGATCTCGGGCTGGGAGAGACGCCAGAACCTCCTCAATCAGCGAAACGATTCAAAGAGACGGTCTACAGCACACTACTTCCGGTTCTAGCGATGCCCCGCTATGTATTCGGATTAGACTCGGGTTTTCACGACGGCGAGGAACCTAGAATCAGTCAGGGGTTGTCTAAAGGCCCTCCATCAAACGAACTATGCCCCATTCTAATTCGGGGGAACACGCTCTATGCGTTCAATGACCTCAGGAAGACTGATGGGCCTTTCTCACAAATAGTAGACCCTAGTAAAGCAAAGAGGTGGGAGAGTCATTCTTGGTGGACTGACCCTGACCGCCAGAGATGGTATGTAGACCTTCTCAATCGGTCTTTAAACAAACTTACAGGCCGGAAAGGTCTCAGGCTGGATAAGGTTCATCGTCGGTATTATTTTCAAGCTGATGAAAAGGGAAAGGAACTTGAAATCGCGTATCGGCCCCTAAATCAAAAGGCCCTGACGTCACGAAAGGTCGTTTGGCAACCGATCAGCAAAAGAACAGGACTGCCCCGCCCGCGATGGAACCACCTAGCCGTGGCGCTCAGGTTTATGCGCCTTGACCAGAACCATTGGTGCTTGAGTGTTCGGCCGGAAATGCGGTTGACGAAAGATGGCATTGAGCCGATAGAGAGCGAACTTGTCGGCCGGAACGTGACACGAATCAAGGCCCGTATGTTCAACTACGACCTCTTAGAGGAAATTAATTTCTGGCGGGACTACCTGAGCGACGGGAGGCCGAGGATAGTCCTTCACTTTGGCCCAGGTCAAAACCTTGTCCTTTCGACAACCATGATGTCTTCCGCAGTGGAGTGGCCCGGCATACCTGAGGAATATGCAAAACAGTTCGCGAACGTGGAATATGAAGAGGATCTCTTCTCTTCCGCTGAAAAGGCTGCATTGTTCGAAGAGTCTGAGGAAGCGAATGGCGACAGGGACGAGGAAGAGGCAGCAGAGGAGGACTTGGACAGCGATGAAGACTCGACTGCATAAGAACTCGGACTGGGCCACTCCAACAATCACCAGTCGTTACCTTGAGGAGGCGCCACTAGCTTTTGCAGGCGGACGCTACCACGTCGATCCAAAGGGTGGCATTGCGAGATTTGGTCCGAAATCCTTCGCTCCGCAAAGACGTCATCCGACTCGGATTCGTGCTGGCTTCATTGGCTCAGCGGAAACAATCGATAAAGCAGCGAAGTGGATCGAAGAGGCCGCGAAGGGTGTTAGAGGTGACGAAAAACATCCCGAGTTTCCTGGCTTTGACGAGGATCGCGGATTTTTCTCGAAGGTGGAGTATGACGGGAAATGGAACGAACAGATTACTCACACGGAGCTCGAATCCATATCGCAGACCCGCCCTGCACGCACTCGATTCGAGCGAGCAGTTCAACTCCTCGAAGACAAATTGCGGATTCTTGCACAAAAGGACCAAGCCCCGGAATACGTTGTGATCGCGATTCCGGATTCATTGAGGGGTAAATGCAGGGTTGTAGACTACAAAGACGCGAAGACAGGACATGTCCACCGCGATCTGCGGAGGGCTATCAAAGCCGCTGCCATGAAATATCGAATGCCCACGCAGTTGATTAAGCAGAGAACAATTGAAGGACTGGATGAGGACCACCCGTCTAAAATCGCGTGGAACTTCTTCACAGGCTTGTATTTCAAAGCGGGCGGAGTACCCTGGGGACCGGTAGGGTTGTTACCCGGAAGTTGTTACGTGGGGGTGAGCTTCTATCATTCGCTTGGTTCTGAGGCTCCAACCATGCAGACGAGCACGGTTCAAGCCTTCGATGAGAACGGAGACGGGTTAGTGCTTCGCGGTCCTGATTTCGAATGGGATTCGAACAAAAACAAAACGAAATCCCCCCACTTAAAGCTTGAACAGGCTTACTTGCTTATGGAGTTAGTTTTGAAAAGATATCATGAGGAAATGAAGCAAGCTCCGAAGCGAGTCGTCGTTCATAAAACTTCAAAGTGGTGGACTGAAGAGAAAGCGGGGTTTGAAGAATATTTACGAACCCGGGTAGATAAGTATGACCTCGTGTCGCTTCACCCCCAAAATTCATTCCGATTGATCACAGTTAATAAATATCCGCCGCTCCGGGGGACACATGCTGCAGTTGGTGATGTCGACTTCCTTTACACAACGGGTTTCATTTCTTCCCTGGGTCAATTCCACAGCATGCACGTCCCGTCGCCAATCCTAATATCGGACCACCTAGGATATGACACCCCTAGGGAGACGCTCCTTAAAGAAATTCTTGTGCTAACCAAAATGAATTGGAACTCCGCTCGCTTCGGCGGATTGCTTCCTGTTACGATCAGGTTCTCCCGGCTCGTGGGTGATATTTTAAAAGAGATTCCGGGCGATAGAGAACCACTGCCACAACTAAAATTCTATATGTGATTTCCTCGTTGCCGCCAAGCATTGCCGCATTCGTCGGCGTAGAAGGCCAGCGCAGACATGTTCTGCGGGTCCACGCCTTCTTCCCTCAGATGCGAGTGTTCCCATTGGGCGGCAGTCCCGCCAAGCAGGATCAATCTGCAGCGCGCATCGGCCCCCTTATTCGTCTGCGTCCTCCTCCGCCTGCTCTCCTAACGATGCCCTCCTCCATCGGATCGCCTCGTCGCAACCCGTGAAAGCTGGCATTAGCCTCTGCTTGACAATGTTCGTAGATGTCCTATCATGTCGGGAGACGCAGGTTCCTTGTGGGTCAATGGGTTTGGTGTCATTGGCTGTTCTATGCTGAACCGGCTGGAGGGAGATTGGGTTGACTGAGAGGGCCAAGGTTGCCGTTGAGAAACCAAGCGGTAAAGAGCTGTGGATTCCTTGTGCATACTGCAACACCGTTACCTCACACAAGATACTGACGGCTGTTTCCTCTGAAGATGAGAGTGAGGAGGGTGACATACAGGTCCGGGAAGATTACTGGACTGTGCAATGCCAAGGATGTAAGGATGTGAGCTTTTGCCACGAATCCAGATGCAGCGAAGACGCGGTTTTCCTTGCGGACGGCGATGCGGAGCTACGTCCGACGCGAAAGCTTTATCCCGCCCGAGTTCAGGGCAGACCGCGGATGCGTGGGGTGTACGAACTGCCCCACCCGCTTCTTGAAATCTACACAGAGACGCACTCTGCTTTGTGCAATGGCCTCCCCATCTTAGCGGGTATTGGCCTTCGGGCAATTGTCGAAGCGGTCTGCATGCAGAAATCATCCACAGGAAAAGACCTTAAGCAAAAAATCGACAGTTTGGCTTCATTGGGCCTGATCACAGCCGACGGAGCAAAAATCCTTCACAGCCTGCGATTTATGGGCAACAAGGCAGCTCACGAGGTGAAAAAGCACACGGAAACGGAGATAGATGCGGCGTTCGATGTAATCGAGATTCTTCTCCAAGGCGTCTATGTTTCGCCTAAACGGGCTGCGAAGTTGCCTCCTGCCCCTGCTTAGGGAGTGGCAGGCGAGGGCACGTAGCGAGAGGTCTCGTTTTTCAGAGAATATGCGGCCCGTGCATGTGCAATGGGGCGCATAACCCCCTTTACGCCACTCGATTCAGAACGGAAAGTCTATTTGCGGACAAGGAGTTAGCAAGGGAACGTATATGGGCTGCAAGCGTCACACCGCCAGCAGAATTGACGATATGAGGGTCAACCTTCACGACCTGGACGAAACCGGGCGGATGCATTATTTCTATCATTCGCCTTCGTCTGAGTTACCGGTTCGTGATGTCTTGGACGAGTGTCATCAAGGAAATAAGACGGAACCGTATTTGGAAAGGCAAGCCGAGAATTACTGCCAGAAGTGTATGCAACCGAATATCAGAGGCTTCCTGAGAAGCTGTGAAAAGTACCTATTCCTTGTCACGAGATGCATGAGACGTAAATCCCGGCACTTTGGGAAGTCCTGCATCGTGGGGTATTTGGTCAAGAAGGACTATGAATTTCGTCCAGGCGGATTCTACGCCGTGCTCGGGGACATGAAGCTGTACTCGTTTGACGACGCTTTCCCGCTTCCAGCAAAACGCAATTTCAGACACCGCCGAAAGATCCTCAACGAGAGGCAGACAGCCCAAGTACTGGATCATTTTGATGGAGCGCGCAGCATATTCCATAATTGTCTCAAGGAAGTCAGAAAGCTCACCAAAAGACTCCGGGAAGAAAAGGCGGGAGGACGAGTGAGAAGATGCAGGTAGTTCTGCTCCGGGTTGGGATCGACACGGGAAGCGGAGGCATCCACGGCGCCCTGTTCAAGGACGGTTCGTTCGAGTACATACCAATCCCGGACGGCTGGGGCGTGGACGTGAGAACCTACGGAAATACTAAGGGCAGGCATGGCCGCTTCCTCATTGATTACTTCCCGGCCTCCCGCCGTGAAAGGATTTCCACGCAAGCCATCCATTATGACCCCGAATTCAAGACGTACACATACGGTGACCCGACAACTCCTAAGTCGTCTCTTCGCACACTCGTCAAAGGAGACCTGCTCGTTTTTTATGCCGGCCTAAAAGGCTGGGACTTCGAGTGCGAGCCCGCGTTGTATATCATCGGCTATTTTGAGGTCACGCGAGCGGGCACTGCCACGAGTTTTGCGAGGCGCGAACTTCCTCGGCTGTTCGGAAGTAACTTTCACGTCATGCATCCCGAGGTTTTAGCAGATCAGCGGCAACGCCTAGTGTTAGTTAAAGGGGGACCGGGGAGCAGACTGCTGCGAGAGGCCGTCCGGATTAGTTCGCCCGGTAAGAACTGCGATGGCCGCCGCCTGCATCGGATGTCAAAAGGCATGCAAGAAATCTTTGGGGATTTCGACGGCCACACGAGCATCGAGCGCAGCCCTCCTCGTTGGGTGTTAGCGGAGTTCACCGAAAGGGCAGCAGCGTTCGTGCGTTCCCTGAAATGCTAGGCAGGATAACGGAACGCGTCAATAATTTTGAGACACCTCCCGAACGAACTCAGTGTCGTTCCCAGGCGGGCGTGGGGCTGGATCGAGAAAATCAGCTTCCAGGATGCCGCAGGATCGGCGATCTCACATTGTCCCCTCTCCCTGCACCCTCCGAATCAGAGTGTTTTCTGCGAGGGCGCAAGCTTCAGATCTACTCGAATTGGTCTTCGGTTTGTTGGTCCAGGCCGCTTCCGGCACGACCGGTGGCCGTGGCGTTCGCGGGACAAAGCGCTCCGGGTGAGCCCGAAGGCTGCCGACAAGGTTAGCTCGCGTACCTGCGTGACGGCTTCCACTTCGCCGCCATGGACCATCGCCGGTGTTGTCAGGCCGAGGCCGCTGTGATGGTGCGCGGTGATGTACCAGGAAAAGAACACCTGGCACAGGGTCCGAGCATCTTGAACCCGAATTCGGAAATTGAGAGGCCCCGTTCCGCTCCAACCCGCTCCCAGGTCGGGAAGAAGCCGGAGGTTTTTTATCTTGACACGGAGCCGGAAGTATAGTAGCCTAGTGTGGTTGACGTATGATGAACGAACCACCAGACCACTTGGAAGGGGCTCTAAATCGACCCGGTACGGGTGGGAAATGGGGCGAAAATACAAAAAAGATACTAAATAGAGGGAACGAAGCTAAGGATCTATTGAAAAGGCAGGACTTAGCGTTCTCAGGAGCGCAAAACGAACTGTTTCTTGAGTGCAAAAAACCCCGATCAAAGTGGGAAAGCAGGTTCCAGGTGCCAGGTTTCAAGTGTCAGTTGCTGGGACTGGGAGCTAGGGGCTGGGGACGGAAAGGCCGGTGCCAGAAGAACAGGTGTCAGGAGTCAGAGGTCAGGAGTGAGGACGAAGAGCATCTGCCTTCCGCCGGCTGCCTTCTGCTTACTGCCGACTGCCTACTGCATTTGAGGGGAGTTCGAGTTGGCGGGACTCTTGGCCTGTACCGTAGTCTACGACATGATGTCACCGCCGGCAGGGAAAGAAAGAATTAGTAACTTTAAAAAGTGAACGAACGAGGCGGGAATGTCTATGAAAACAAAGGGTCGGCGTTTAACAGGCGGGGGAAAAGCGGGAATGTTATTGAAAACAAAAGTGGTTACGCCTCGAAAGCGAGAATGTTGTTGAAAACAAAGGACCCAACCGGCTTGAGGACTGCGGAAACAACCACAGTGCTGCACCACCCCCTGCCCCCTCCTCAACTGAGGAGGGGAGTCGGATCTGCAAAAACTGGAGTGGTTTGCGCCCCCTTCCAGGAAGTATAATGACGTACCGCTTGGTAAGCAGCCTCTTGCAATTGATGCTTGGTCTCGCAGGCAAGGAGCAAGGCCATCACCTACAAGCCGCAAGGTCAGAGGGAGGGCTGCGATAAAGGAGCAATGTTTCACAAGATCCTGATAGCCAACCGTGGCGAGATTGCGGTGCGCGTGATGCGCGCCTGCCGCGAAATGGGAATCTGCACGGTGGCGGTCTATTCCGACGTGGACCGCAAATCGCTGCACGTCCGCTATGCCGACCAGGCTTTTCACATCGGGCCGGCTCCCTCCGCCGAAAGTTACCTTCGAATCGACCGCCTTCTTGACGCCGCCCAACGAAGCGGCGCAGAGGCACTCCACCCCGGTTACGGCTTCCTGGCAGAGAGCCCGGAGTTTGCCCGCGCCTGCGCGGATGCGGGGGTGGTATTCATTGGACCGCCGGTGGCCGCGATGGAGTTGATGGGCTCCAAGACCAAGGCGCGGCAGGCCGTGATCCGGGCAGGCTTGCCGGTGGTCCCCGGGGCCGAGCGCAACCTGGAAAGCCTCGAGGAAGCGCATCGCATTGCGGACGAAATCGGCTATCCGGTGATGCTCAAGGCCTCGGGGGGAGGGGGAGGCAAGGGATTGCGTCTTGTGCGTTCCCCCGCCGAGCTTGAATCCGCCTGCGACACAGCGCGCTCGGAAGCGCAAAACGCCTTCAACGACCCCTCGGTTTACATCGAGAAATATCTCGACCGCCCCCGCCACATTGAAATCCAGATTCTTGGGGACCAGTACGGGCGCCTGATTCACCTTTGCGAACGCGAGTGTTCGCTGCAAAGAAGACACCAGAAGGTGCTGGAAGAATGCCCGTCGCCCATCGTGCACGAGGAGTTGCGCCAGCGGATGGGAGAAACCGCTGTGCGCATCGGAAAGCTGGCAGGATACTGGAACGCCGGCACAGTGGAATTCCTCGTGGACCAAAGCGGCAATTTCTACTTTCTGGAGATGAACACGCGGCTTCAAGTCGAACACCCGGTTACGGAACTGGTGCTGGGAATAGATTTGGTGAAGGAGCAGATTCAGATTGCGGCGGGGGAAAAGCTGGCGTGGCGGCAAGAAGACGTGCGCTTGAGGGGCGCGGCGATCGAGTGCCGCATCTACGCGGAGGACCCCACCAACAATTTCTTCCCTTCCCCCGGCACCATCAGCCGGCTCCAGGTGCCCGCGGGCCCCGGGGTGCGACGAGACAACGGCGTCTACGAAGGATGGACCGTACCTCTGGAATATGACCCCTTGCTTTCGAAAGTCGCGGTTTGGGGGACGGAGCGCGCGGAAGCCATCGCGCGCATGAGGCGGGCGCTCGGCGAGTACGAGATTTTCGGCATCAAAACCAACGTCCCCTTTTTCCGCCGCTTGCTCGAGCACCCGGAATTCGTCGCCGGGCGCCTGGACACCGGATTCATTGACCGCGTCCTGGCCGCCGGGCTCATGGAGGAAGCGCCGCCTTCACCCGAGGAGGAGCGCGTCGCCATGCTGGCTGCGGCCCTCCACGCGGGAGGGGGCGAGGGGAAGAAAACACCGGCCTCCACTCGCGACAGCACTTGGAAAAATGCGGGCAGAGACTCGCTGCTTAACCAGTGGCCGCATCGCGGGAGCTGGAGAAGCGGATGAAACTCGAAATTAAAATCCATTCCGGCTCCAAGACCTCGGATCATGAGTTTGAGTTGTCAACGCGGGCGGGCGCAGTGCAAAGCAGGACGGGGGCCGCATCTTCCGGGGCGAAAATTAACTTCGATGGCGAGACGCTTCTTGCGGATAGGGAAGAGATCTCGCCGGGGGTTTACTCGATCCTGATCGACGGGCGGTCTTACGAAGCCCAGGTCAGCAAGAGGGCAGGCGACGCCGAGGGTTACTTGAGCCCCTACCTGGTTACCGTGGGCCTGCGGCACTATCTCGTGGAAATCCGTGATCCCCGGCGCTGGAGGCGTGATGGCGCGGGAGTTCGGGAGAAAGGCCCACAAGAAATCGTGGCCCCCATGCCAGGGAAGATCGTTAAGGTGCTGGTTTCTGAGAACCAGGAGGTGGTGCGGGACCAGGGACTTCTGGTGATCGAAGCGATGAAAATGCAGAACGAAATCCGCGCTCCCCGAGCCGGCCGCGTGGAACGCATCTACGCGCAGGAAGAAACCGGCGTGGAGGCGGGGTTCCGCTTACTGCGGATCGTCTGAGGGCGGAGTCGAGCCCACTACCCAGGCTCGCCTATATTCTGTCGCGGTCAGGAGAGGGCCTTGCCGCTTGGCGCCCGCAATAAGAAGAGGCGGAAAGCGGCGCGTGGCGGCGCAAGGGGCAGCGGCAATAGGCTATGCATGTAGCCGACTATAAAGAGGGCGAGCCGCCGAGTGGTGCAAAATGCTACACTCATACTTTAACCGCCATACCCCTTTTAATCCTTCCAACCCCTTGAAAAACCTTGGGATAGTGTGCTGCGGGGACAGAACACCTCAACAAAAATGACGCGCATGGGGCAGATGGAAATCCCGCTCCTTAGGGTCGGCATGTTGAGCGGCCATCACGCCGCGCCGGGTAGCCTGTCACTTGGAGGAAGAGGGACCTAGCTCTCCTTTGACGATCTGCTCGGCCAGGTAGTTCGCGACCTTCGCCCGGTTGCGCAGCGTCTCGATGTAGGCCGCTTTCAGAAGCTGCTCCCTTTCGTTCCTCAGCGTCTGCCGGATGGCATTCTGAACCCGCAACTCAGAAAGCGTATGCGTTGCGGCTGGTTCCTTGCCGAGCAGTTTGATGATGTGGTACCCGGATGCACTGTGAAGGATCCCAGTGAACTGGTTGACCTGGAGCGAGGCGACGGCCTGCTTGAGCTGCGGGGTGGAGTCCAATGCCGAGGCCAGGATGAAGCCCATGTCACCGCCGCCCGAAGCGGTTCGAGGATCTTCCGAGTATTCCTGCGCCACCGTGGCGAAGTCATCCCCGGCGCGCAGGCGGGCGTAAAGCGCCTGGATCTTCCGCTCCGCGGCGACGGGGGTCTTGGCGTCGTCGTTCTTCAGGTTGCGCACCTCGGCGTCCGCAGCCGGAGTGACCTCGATCTGGGCCAGGTGGTAGGCGGTTTCAGGGACATTGAAGTTGGCCTTGTTGCGTTCGTAGTAGGCCGCAATCTCGGCGTCGGTAACCTTTATATTTGAGATGATTTCTTTGTTGATAAGCTTTGTGATGATAACATTCCGGCGTACTTCTTTCCGGAGATCCTCCATTTCAAGGCCCTGGTCCCGGAGACGTTTTTGGAACTCTTCCGCCGAATAAGGGCTCTGAAGTTCGGCCACCTTGTTATCCACTTCGGCTTCCGAGACGGTGATGCCAGCGTGGGAGGCGTGGTCAACCAGAATCTGATTATTGATCAGTTCATCCAGAAGATTCAGTTTAAAGCTCCAGGCTTCTTCCCGGCTGTTGGTGTCGGACCCTGCACCCTGGCGGCTTCGATAGACCCTCTCCACTTGATCGCGGAAGATGGGCTCGCCATCGACCTTCGCCACCACTTCGCGATCCGAGGGGCTTTTCCGCTGGCAAGAGGTAAGGGCCGCTAAGCCTGCAAGCTGCATGAAGATTATCAACCCTGTGGCGCCGCGCAAGAACAGTTGGTTTGTCATGCTAGTATTGTAACTCCACCCAGCAACAAAGAAGTGGGCAAAGTTGGGGCGGCTCTGGTAAAATGAAAAGGTTGTTTAATGCACGTTGTCATTCCGAGCGCAGCGAGGAATCTCGCTCTGAGCCCTTCCTCGACAGACCAGAGCCGGATTCCTCGCTGCGCTCGGAATGACAACGCGTAATAGAAGCTGTCCTAGTTAAGAGGTGTTGCTATGGCTCTGGCCTGTGAGATTTGCGGGAAAGGCCCAAAGTACGGAAATCGGATAAGCCACGCCCACAACGTCACCAGACGTCGGTGGAACCCGAACTTGCGCCGGGTTCATGCCCTCGTGGGGGGCGTCCACAAGACCGTGCGCGTCTGCACGGCATGCATTCGCTCGGGCAAGGTTGCCAAAGCGAAGTAGTGTTCGACAGTTGGTCATGCCCTCGCCGGCGGCAAGCACACCGGCCTGGCGCCCCCCCAAGACCGCGAACTCCTTCTTCAAGCCGCGGCGACGGCTTCAATTTCCACGCTCACATCACGGGGCAATCGGGCGACCTGGACGGTGGCGCGCGCGGGTGGCTGCTCGCTGAAGAACCTGGCATAGACCTCGTTCATCTTTCCGAAATCGTTCAAGTCCCTGAGGTACACAGTAGTTT